>Ga0206924_1031_pt1 | contig 37862 bp, 48 predicted proteins | sample Alteio_BWOrgHeat_61_FD_152947 | JGI IMG/M metagenome (GOLD analysis project Ga0206924, IMG submission 152947) | Enriched cells from forest soil in Barre Woods Harvard Forest LTER site, Petersham, Massachusetts, United States -... | ecosystem: Environmental > Terrestrial > Soil > Temperate forest >...
TAACAGCTATAGCAAAAATAGAAGACAATCGAATTCACCATATTCTAACACCAAAAACCGGCAAACATGCTTGGAATAGAATTATCACCGGGGACGTTTCTTGGGAGAAAGTGAAACTGATAATTGAAAAAGTTATGCTTGAAGGTGCTATAGAAATGCAAGATTTCCACCTCGAAAAACATCTTAATATAGGGCAGGAAAAAGTAGTAGTTACATTTAAACATAAACTAGATGGTGCACTCACCATTGGTAATGCATGGGTAGAAACAATATGCAAAAATCGTTTTTAGATGCTATTAATTCGGGAAACTATCATGAAGCAAAAAAAAAATCATGAAACAAATGAATCTTCAAGATGAACATCTATTTCTTATAGATTTAGCTGATACGGGACTTATAAGTATTTATACCTTTGTTTGCTTTTTATTATTAGAACAGGAATCTATTCGCATGCATTATTGTGCTGCAGCTATATTAGAATATGGGCTGTGTACTATGAAAGGTGCATACAGTTCGGCACTATTTCATGTAAGACGAGCTGCTGAGCTTTCACCAAATGATATTTCTTGCCAACGGAGACTATTATTTTTCTTTGCTATACCTGATCAGGTTATGGATATAAAAGAAGCAAAAAGCATAGCTCAAAAAATATTACTCAAAGATCCTACAGATGCTAAAGCTCTAGAAACAATACAAAAAATAGAAGCGTTTGAGAGTAGTAATAGATGAGAAAACAATAAGATGAACAATATAAAAAACACCTTAATACAACAAATCGTTTCTGGGCATTACAAAGAAGCAAGGGCCATGTCCTTTGATGTTATGTCCGAAAAAGATTTTTATAATTTGGTTATAAGCTTAGGCTTTGCAACTGAATCTGTAGCTGTTTATACATTTATATGCTTTTTGATCATAGAACATGAGTCTGCCTATCTTCACCAATTAGCAGCTGTACTAATTTCGCAGGGATTATCTCATGTAGAAGGAGCTCATAGTTCGGGGCTATTTCATGCTAGGCGCGCCGTGGAACTTTCACCAAATACCGTATCATATAAAGAATATATGCTTTTATTTAACACAATCCCGGACAAGCTATTAACTGATACCGAAGCGAAAATGATAGCAGAAAAAATATTAGTACAAGACCCTTCAAATATTACTGCTTTAAAAACAATCGAAGAAATTGCGAGAACAGGAAAAACACAAAATAGAGCTTAGACATGTTCCACAATTTGATTATTCATAATGACAAAGCAGTGTGCCCTAGATGCAATGGAAATGGTTTTTTATATCAAACCACTTTGCAGCCAATTAATGTGAATATTATTATGTGTGATGAGTGTGACGCTATATGGCCCATAAGTACTCAAGAATTTAACAATTCTAATTTCCAAGATTTTACCACCTACGTACAGAGTTTGGGGTATACATATGATGGTGTAGATTTGACTAACATAACCTACGATTGGCACTTGTATAAAAGTTGTGCAAGAGTACTGTTTGATAGGCCTAGTAGCACAAAGACAAATGGAAATTGATATCTATTCTTTAAAAATAGTGATGATCGCCAAATCCCGTATAGCAGTCTTATTGATAGGTACTATTTCTGTTACCGAATGGCTATTCGCTCGATTATCAAAAACAATAGCCTGATTATATTGCAGCATGATAGATCTGATTGGCTCATTAGTTGTGTCAGTTGGAAGCCCTGATCTTATCTTAAAAAGACCGCCGCCCCATCCGTATTCAGGATCATCTTTTTTGCTTAGCATAAGTACCATGGAATAATGCGCTTGAAGATCATAATATTCTCCGGGATCTTGATGCCAATTCATAAACTCACTTGAGCTGCAACGTTGGAAAAATACTTGTACATACACATGATCAGGCAGCTGAGTCCATTCAGAAACAACCTCAAACATTTTTGGTAACATTTGAGAGCATACAATTGATTTAAGCGCTGCATATTTAAGCAAAGATTGTGGGTGCTGTACGGTAGGAATATTGTCGACCAAGGTCATTTTTTGCGTATTGTACTCTTTAAGAATATTTATAGGTGATATCGTGTTCGCCAATACGTCTGACCAAATAAGCCCCGTTCTTTGTGCATAATCTCTATAGCCTAGTTCACGAGACTCGATAGTATCTAAGGTAGCCCGTATGGCTACAATACTTTTTGTGTTAGTAAAAAATGGCTTAATGATTTTTAAATGCATAGCACTTATAAACACATGAAAAACACAAGATAATAAACACAATAGTTTTTTCATGTCATTTTCCTGTATCAAAAACCACCACTAGGACGTCCACTAAGCGCATTGTATAGATCATCTGGAATCCAAGAGAGCAGCTCTGCTACTTTTTGCCAACGTTTAGTTATATATGCAATTGGCACCCTATTTCTTATGGCATCAAATATTTCATTGCATGCATCATCGAGCGATTCAACCCAATATGCATGTGGAAATTCGTAAGAGTTAAAGTCCTTTTTACTGTTAACCCATCCAGGACAAATATCTGTAACAAAAATTGGAAGATTTTTCTGAACATATTTATTTCGCTCTGCCTGTAAATAGCGAGAACAGAATGCTTTTGCAGCTGAATACGCAGGAGCACTTGCAACACCATGCAATCCATCAATAGATGAAAAACCAACAAGATGGCCATATCCTTGCTCTTCAAACAATGCTAATCCTGTACGAGCAAGTGCAAAAAATCCAACAATATCAACTTCTAATACAGGCAATGACTTGGTCCAATCAGAACTCTCAAAATCACATTCAAAAAATCCAGTTGGCGCAAGGATAAGTAGATCGAGGCCTCCCATACGGGCAATAAGATTTTGCAGTATCTCTACCGCTTCATATGGTTGAGATATATCCATTTGTGCACTATAGCTTTGGGTAGAAATTTCTTGTTGCAATGTTTGAAGTAAAGGCAATCTACGTGCGGTCATACCTACGATATATCCATCCGCCGCTAACATTTTTGCAAGTTGCCTGCCCATGCCTACAGAAGCACCCACTACAATAGCCCGTTTGCAACCATCTTCTACACGTATATAAGATGCCTCCATGCTAATTGTACGCGTGGGTATATGATAGGGCATGGCTCGATGGATATCATGTAATTCTAGTCCAAATACAGTTGTACAGTATAGAAAAAGTAATAATATGCGCATAGTATCTCCAATGATTTGTATAACTTGACGCTAACATACAACTTTTACAAAGCGATTATATACATTTAACGACATAAAAATGAAAAACCATTTTTAAAATAATATGATCTCATTCACAATTGCCTCTTGTATAAAAACTAAGCTACGTATCCAACATTAAGGCTTGAACACACGGTTTTCACGTTGCATAAAGACATGCCAACCTCTATACTATGAGTAAGGAATAAGTTGCTTAAGGGCCGCCAGTCTTCGTTCTTACGAGCTTCGCCTGGCACGGCCAATTAATAAAAGGTTTAATCTAATAAATGTTTAGAAAAATTAGCGTTTTAGTCATTGTTTTAAGTGTAATAAGTTCGCCTTGTCACGCAATTGATGATTATTACCGAGATTGCATTCTCATGGCAAGTACGATACCACTTATGTATATCCCCGTTTATGTAGATGGTCTTAAAAGTGGTCGTATTAAATTAACTGACCACAATTCTATGATCATACGTTCAGACATACCCATAGAACATCCCAATCTTATAGCGAGTTCTCTTATCGTTAGTGGTCTTATCTGGTCGTATTATGCAAAAAAGGACAAGAGCATCGCCTCTGGCATTATAAGTAGTCTTTGTTTAGGATATGGAGTTACACTATATGCCAAAGATTATGTTGATTCTCCCTTAAAAGTATCATGTGGAATAGGATTAGGAATGATTGGCGTAAGTCTTATTCGTTAACATCCAATAATTCGATCGAATTCAGAACAATTATTGCTATATGCACTGCACGCCCTTTCTATGCGCAAGCGTAAGATACGGTTTGTAGATACCCTTCTGCAATGATGCGGCCTACGCGCATTATTTTCCTTTTGCTGGAACTCTGTTTTGATATAATTCCTGGAATGATAGTCTGGGAAAGAACCCAATGAGCCGAAGGGGTAAATTTCTGCGGATCATGAACCCGATACATGGCCGGCAGACCACAGATATAAACCCTTGATTCTGAAATCCAATTTGAAATATGCTTTATAAAAATAGGAGAGTTAGAATGAAAAATTTATACAATGCTTTAACGGCCATTGCATTATTAAGTGGTCCTGGACATTTATTGCATGCACGCATTGGCCAACCTACAGGTTCAGAATACGCATATATCTATAATGTAAGCGAACAACACCTTCCAGAAGTTTCTCAAGGAACAGCAATAACTTTTGACTCTCACGGACAAATGACTTCAGGAATAAAACATGCCACCGGTAGTTCAGATATTATCATTAACCAAGCAGGCACTTATTTAGTTTCATATTACGTTCGCCCTATGAATTATCCCAGCTCATTTGGAATCTTTATAAATGATACGCTTACTGAAGGCGGGTTATGTCATGGAGACGCTACATCTTCATCCATCAATACCCAGCTTATAATAAAAGTAGGAACAGGAACGATAATAACACTAAGATACTATACAGGCCGAACAGGAACAAATTCTACAGGACTTTGGAATTGGGGCAAGTCACTTCCAACCGCTTCAATAACCATCTTAAAAATAGGCTAATACCATCAAACAAAAACTAAAGGAACCACCATAGAAAGTTGATTCTCCCTTAAAAGTATCATGTGGAATAGGATTAGGAATGGTTGGCGTAAGTCTTATTCGTTGAATATCCAATAATTCAATCGAATTCAGAACAATTATTGCTATATGCACTTTCATCAAAGCTACACACTTGCATCACGTCAAAGCCTTTACTCTTGACAATAACGTTCAAGGCGCACCACTTGCGCAGGCAATGAATTACCAACATCTCTATAAAAAAGCCTTCATTGTTATACCTAATAACTCCAAAGATTTTTGTGGCTTATCATAATGACATCGCCTATGAGGCCCAAGTGGCATAAGGCCTTTTAAATCCTTCACAGGTATCACAATATCTAGCAAAACTGTAACCACAAGGTCATATCCATTAAATAGCGGTAATCTAATTTTTGGATCCAACAATATATCCTTTGTATCCATTGCTTGAGGTACAAGTAAAAAAACCAAGCTAAAATCTCTAATTTCTGAGAATATGATCAATAGATGTTCCTCATCTATGGTTTCCCATCTCGTAAGTTTTGATAATATATCCCTGGGATTGGAACTTATAACAAAACTTTCAATGAAAATAACTTTCATTTTACCGTTTGATGGAAGCAATTTTTCCTTTATTTTCCCTATTTCATTTTCTTTTTTTTTATTACGAGTTACAACATGTATATCATTTTTATGCCATGTTATATGATCAATCGGAGAAGTAGTTTGATTTGTTTCATTGTTTAACTGAGTTACTAATTCTTCTGGCAAATGTAAAAAATAACTTATTTGCTCTTCCCCTTGTGCTTTTAAGCTTAATGTCCCAAGAATATATTCAGAACCCGCCATATTAATTTTTAACCGCGCTGTTCTTGGAGAAAGACCCATTACTATTTCCTAATCATTTTTAATGACATAAAATTCACTATACAATCACGTATCTTCTTCAGCGGTTTTTACGCTCTTGGTAATTGCACATTTCCCGCATCGGCCATAAGACGGCTCCAGCTACGCACATTACGTGCAAAGAGCGCGAGTAATTCTCGCGCCTCCATAACTTCAAACAGTTTTTTCAATCCATACATTTGAGCAATCTGCTTCGGCTTTAATTCCGGATTGTTCATAACCAGATCAACAAGTAAAGCTTTGTCATTCGTCTGTTTATAATCAAGCAGCAATGGCCGCTTGCGTTCAAGCTCATCAAGGTAATAAAGCAAAACAGCTTTTGAGATTGCAGGCTTAAACAGCTTCTTAAAAGTCAGATTAACTTTGATGCCAAGCTTTGCAAATAGCTCTTTCATCTTTTGTCGATTATTTAAACGTACTTCCATACGCAAAATTTCTAGCTTTTTCCCGTCAGTCATTCCAACAGGAATGCCTGGTTATGCACATTGCTATATAGGTTGATCGAAGAGGCAATAATTGTAAAGGCATAAAATAATACAATTCAATGATGATACCCATAAAAATGTATACTACTTCATTAACTTATTTGTGCATCAATCCTTTATTTCTTATACTAATCAACATGAATATGCAGTAGTAATCGGTAAAAATACTATACACACTATTTATGAAAGGTATTACATGTTTAAGAATGTTACTATTGCAAGCCTTATTCTTATTGGCAGTTACTCTATCTCCACGCATACAACGTCAGTACAATCTATTGAAATATCAGATGAGCAAAAATTAAGCCAAAAATTAGACGAATATATATCTACTTCAACCGCCCAAGATCGTTTTAGCTGCTCTGTATTGATTGCAAAAAAAGATACTATATTACTTAACAAGGGATATGGGTGTGCCAATTATGAATTCAATATTCCTAATGACCACACTACTCGATTTTCTATAGGCTCTAATACCAAAATTTTTACTGCTGTTGCTATCATGTTGTTACAAGAACAAGATCTTCTTAATGTACATGATCCGGTTGCAAAACATATTTCAGGCTTTCCTCAAACTATTACTCTACACCATCTATTAACCCATACATCTGGGGTTCCAAACTATTATAAACAATGGGATAGTATCTGCGAATATAACGATCTTAACGAAATTATAAATGTGATAAAAAACTGGGAACTCGAATTTTCTCCCGGATCACAATATTGCTATTCAAACACAGGCTATCTTATTCTTGCTCATATTATCGAAAAATTATCGGGCGCTTCTCTTGAGACATTCTTATCTAAACACATCCTTGAACCACTGCACATGCATGATACTGGAAGTATCTGCAACGGGCATATGATTCTGCGTAAAGCGTCAGGCTATTTCAAGCGAGATGCTATTCTTTATAATGCTTCCACCATTATGAGTCCAATCACGCTGCTTGGTAGCGGCGATCTATACTCTTCCACCACCGATATGCATACTTTCATACAAGCACTCTTTACGGGAGCAATAATAAGTAAGGATAATTTAGCAACCACACTATCTTGTCATGTGATGATGAAAGATTCATTGGATCGCGCACATGGCTATGGATGGTTCATCGATAAAAAGCAGAATAAACGTATAGTTGAATACAGCGGATGGATTAGAGGGTTTGTATCAAAAGTTATGCATTTTGTTGATGACAATATCACTATCATTGTATTAACTAACAGAGAAGATCCTGATTCCTTTTTTAACTTCTGTGATGAATTAGCAACCATAGTATGTTGTAGCGATATTCAGTAAAGCTTTAGAAATACCCATGATAATTAATCATAATGATTACCATGCTTTTTGAAGCTACTACGAAAAAATGCGTATAAATCCGCGCGCCTTCATTGTTTTATTTCCAACAATGCATATAATATAATTTATAGATAACATTTAAATAATAGGCATCATATGAAAAAGTTACTATCCATTTTGGGAATTTTGTGTGCAATAACCTCTTTGGCTATGCAAGATGCTGACTTAAAAAGCAGACAAGAAATTGCACGCCAAAAACTACTGAGCGGGGCGGCCACCGTAGTAATTCGAAATGGATATCAAGGAGCCGGTGTACGCTTGGCAATCGATGATAATGGTAACCAAGCCCTGATAGTTCCAGAGGGAACAGAAGCAGTCCCAACTGGCAATTTGGTAATGGCAGAGGGAGCTGAAGCGGTAGAAATCGATTGTATACAACAATAGACAGGTCCATCGTAGCTCAAGCTTAATTTGACAGAGCTCCTAAGTAGAGAACAAACTCTTGCAAATAATAGAGCCCGCGATTATGCGGGCTTCGTACTTATAAAATATGACGCTTGCATCACTTACTAGCCTGGTTTTAATACCCCGTAACAAGTCAAATAATACATAATATTCGCAATCATAGACTCATAAATCAAAAGCCAAAAAGAAAAGCTCGCAGCTGGAAAACTATAAGACCCACCATCATCAAGAGGAGTAACAACAACATAGTTCTGTTTAAGTGATTTATTTGTTTTTTTCATCCAATTCTTCTTTTAAAAACAATGGATACAATGTACAAACTAAGTAAGATATTCGCGCTTTTTTACAGCACCCAATGTATGTGCCTTGCAGGGCACAAAGATACTAATAGGTATTAGGATGGTTCCTTTGAAGTAAGAAACAACCGATTACAACGTTATTATTTGATAGATAAAAAACTATTTATGATAAATAGATGGATGTGATAGATAAACAATCACTTATATGGTCTATGGCCATGATTGCCCCTTTTAAAATAATGCGCCACGTTTTAAGAGCGCATCATGGTGAAACTGATGCACGCACTTTGGAAATAATGCCCTTCATTATATGTCAGATGCTAGTAATTGCAAGAACAAAAATTATACTAAAAAGATCGGTTAACTCTTTATTTTCAAATAAATTTACCCAGCAGGCAGTATCTATATGAAAAAACTATTCATAATTACCGTTTCTTTAATAACAATAGCATCATTCGCCTGTGAACAAATAACACCTTATAAATACACTACAAGAGACCGTGAACAGGGATTGCCGACATATAACATTCCTCCATCATCTCGATTTACAACAAAACGTTCTGATGCGAATGCACCCGATGTTGTCTATTACATGAGTACGCCAACTCAATCTCCTTTTCCTATTGCAATCTTATGCGGAGGATCATCATCAAAAAATGATATCAATAGCATCATTCATTTTCATCGTTACTTTCTTGAAGAGTTTCTTGCACTTAGAACTGCGGTTTTAACCGTTGAACAACAGGGAGTTGATGGGGGGACAATCAATGCCGATGAATTCATTGATCACTATACTCGATCAGCACGTCTTCTAGATCATCAGACGGTTATTAATCATTTAAAAACTAATCCACCTACAGAATGGAATGGGAAACTCATATTTCTTGGCGTATCCGAAGGTGGTCCACTCGTCACAACACTCACGACCCAATATTCTGATATAACAGTTGCCACTATTAATTGGGCGGGAACTCCAGGTTGGTCATGGCGTCAAGAGTTATGGGCATTCATGGAAAATCTCAAAACAACTATACCATGGAATGTTAAATTACAGATGTTGCTTCCTGGCTGGGCGCCTTTTGCAGTTAATTTTTATATGCCCGATTCAAAAGAAGAATTTGACTCTGTAATGGATGAAACAATAATCAATCCAACTACCCAAAAAGAATTCATGGGAATGTCATATAAATATCATGCAGATGCCTTAAAAGATTATCCTCAGCCAGATTACCATAACATTAAAACACCCTTTTTAGTGGTAGTTGGCGAACAAGACACCATTATTCATTCATGTGATTTATTTGTACAAAAGGCAGAAGAAGCTGGCGCTCCCATTACGTATCTACGTATTCCAGATATGAATCATTATATTCGAGAAAGACCTGATGTGATCGCTCAATCATTTGAATGGCTAAAAACTCTTTTAAATAATAAATTTTAAATGCTTCCTATTTAACCATAAAAGCTAAAAAGTTATTGGTTGAATGATGAATAATACAAGTCCATACGGAATTGGTCTTTTTAAGAAAAAATCCCTCCAAAAGACCCATCACAAAGGTAAACACAAAACCATATAAAACAGTTGGTAAGGGCAAGGCAAACTGGTTCCAAGCAATCCAATAGGGAATATGGGCAAGAAGAAATAACAACGAACTGATAATGTTGGCAGTTTGGAACAAATATATATTCCTCAAATACCCTAAAACAAATCCTCTAAACACTATTTCTTCAATAAACCCAGCCATTAAAATTACGTCCCAGATATCTTTAAAACCCACACTCCAATCTACTATGACTTTGCCATTCCAGAAATACCAAAAAGCAACGTGTATAAATGCATGCACACCGCTAATTATAGTGCCCCAGAGAACTCCCTTTTTTATGTTTTTGCGGAGTTTTACATAATCAAACGGATTTTGCTTTAAAAAAAACCTTATAAACAAGAATGTTGGGACGATCCATACTACCAGCCTATCGACATATAGGTGGCCGATATTTATATAAATTCTCAGTGCATCAACCGTATAAAAAGCGACCATAAAGATCACTAAAGGCCAAATGCTTACAAGTTTGTTTTTTATATTTCCATCATCAACAGATCGCATTTTTACCTTTCAATTGCTTTGATTGAACTTCGTCGGCTGTGCTGGATCAGTGCAAATGATATATTATCTTTCTCTAATGTTAACAACCGGATCAACTCTTTGAGAAAGCGTTCCATCTTCTGTATATGCCTTTTGTTCCCAAGTGAATGTAGTAGGAGTTATATTGCTATAAATACTTCTCAAAGAGCCCGCTTTTATAAATGGCTCTTCTACAATCCAACTGTTCCCTTCATGTCTCCAATACTCTTCCGGAGACAGTTCCCCTAATGAAGATAAAAACCAAGAGCATATTACTTTTTTACTTTCGTCATAGCTAATAAGCTCTATTCCTTCTATTTTCAATCCGTCAGTAGTATGTATTACCAAATCAAATATGATATAGTTTTTATTCTTACCCCAGGAATATTTAGAATAAACTTTTCCGTATTGACTATCAGCTACCCATTCACCGATCAACCATTCTAAACCTTTTAGAAATTGATAATGTTGAAATGGGGCCAATATATTCAATTTGCTTGTTTTTTCATTAAGCCAAATCTCTTTTTTTTCAGCATAACGCGCTAAGGTTTCATCCACAGTAACTCTAGGGGCTGTAGATGAGTCTTCTTCTTTGGTAGAAGTATATTGCCATTTATAATCACAACCACTTATCAAAAGAAACACTATTAAACTGACAAGCATCTGATAGGAAACCACCATACTATATATCCCCGTTAAATCGATAATACTACCTCTCTATACATGTAAGCCTTAACGCCAAGCCACCATGGCCCATAGTTACGAAATTATTAAAATAAATCTGGATGAGAACCTGTTCGCACTAAAAATAATTCCTCTCACTGCCCCAATTTTTTGAAAAGCTCTTCTACCGTTTCAGCTTTTTTTAAACCTTTTCGGGTTTTTACATCTTCAAGAGCTTTCTTTGTAACCTCATTAGGACTATGACTTTTTGTACATTCTTGATTTTCCAAATCATCTTCAATAGGCTCAACAAACATTTTGTGCATACTTTATTTTCACTTCTTTTTACGTGCGTACATTGGTCGAGATGCAGTATCAGTTGGTTGTTTTTTGAGTGGTATTTTTTTTGCCTTTGGTACAGACACCGTGATCTCTGCATGTTTTTTAGATCGAGCTCGTGGTGTTACCCGAATAGTAATGTTCTGATCAAGGCTATTTAAGAATCTGAATAGTCGATCCAACGAAAACCCAGCAAGCTTGCCCGTGCTCAATGCTGAGATTTTTGGCTGGTCAATATCAAGAAGATCGGCTGCGGCTGTTTGAGTGAGTTTTCTTTCTTTGATTATGTTATTAATCTGGCGTGCAAGTTCAGCTTTTGCAAGTCTTTCTTCTGGATTTGATAATCCAAGATCTGCAAATACATTACCTGAGCTTGGGGTGACATTTTTATTTTTTTTCATTTTTTAACCTTTCTTTGTAATCTTCTTCAGCCATTTTGAGTCTTTTGTGTATGAGGTCTATATCTGCTTGGGGGGTCTTAATGCCCTGTTTAGATTTTTTCTGAAACACATGGAGCACGTATACAAAATCAGCCATTTTTACTGTGTACACTGCACGATAAGTTCCCGCAGAATCAGAATCGATTATTTCAAGAACGCTCGCTCCACCGAAGCCTTTCAAAACCTTGGCACTATCCGGTATTTGCCCACACTGTGCAAGGTAAAGCTCATAACCGAACTTATCTATGATCTCTTCCGGTAGCTTTTCAAGATCTTTTTTACTCTGACTAACCCATAATAATTCTTTAATATTCATACATTACTCCTACTATAAAATAATTATGCTTTATATGGCATAGAAAAGCAAGTGTATTTTGCACAAGATGTCAGTAGGAGCTTTTTGTTGCTAAACTCAACAGTATAGGATTTTTGGAGGCTTTTTCTATACCCCTCCGGACGCGACATTTTTATTGTGTCTCTAATACGACATTATCACAGTGCCGCGACAACCTAGACTTCGCAAAATTGACTATTTGAAAGTCATTGATATAGTAATATAGAAATAGAAGTTTATCTGACGGAGAGCGTATTATGGTTAAAAAGACAATAACTTTAGGGCTAATCCTATTCGCCCATAATCATTCAAGCCCTGTAAATTGGGCTTTGGATGATCTGAAGTTTGCTAAAGAAGCTATACTGGAAAATCATACCGGCGCATACAATGATCTTTCTCCTGAATTTTGCTCCAATCTAGATTTATTTTTTAGCACCGCTCAAGAAAAACTGAGCAATGCCCAAGATGACAATACCTGTAAGCAAATCTTGCATGACTTTGGTAAATCATTTAATGACGCTCATTTAAGGATAACTTTCCCGCAACAAACACCCGCTATCTCTACCGACACACGAGAACCCATAAAAAAAAGAGCACCATTTTCATGTGATGTTGCTGATGATGTTTGTTATGTAAGAATACCGACATTTTTTCCCAACCCAGAAGAAGCTGAACATATCAAATCTATCATCAACGCGATGGAAACTATGCGCAATTCACCATATATAGTGTTTGATGTGCGTGGGAATGGTGGTGGCAGCTCTATGTGGGGAAAACAAATAACGGACGCATTATTTGGCGCAGGATACACCCATCATAAAAGAGCCCATGCACTTGCCCAGCAATATGTTGAATGGCGCGCAAGCGAATCTAACATTCAATATCTTTGCACTGATGTGAGAGACATTATACATACAGATTTTGGCAAAGAGAGCAAAGTAGCTGAATGGCTCGAACACATTATAAGTGGCATGCAAAAAGCACACAATACTGGCGATATGCTCTATCGTGACTGCTCTAATACATTTAATGATGTTACTGACATCGCGATACATGATTCGTTGTGCACGAGCACCATCGTAGTTATAATGGATTCTCATTGCGTGAGCGCTTGTCTTGATTTTATTGATGAGCTAAAACTCATGGGAACAAAGGTCATATTAGCCGGTGAAAAAACTATGGCCGATAGCCTCTATATGGAATGTCGTTCCATCGCATTGCCAAGCAATAAGGGCTCTCTAGTCATTCCCATAAAAGTATATCGCAATAGACCACGAGGTCATAATGTACCATACACCCCTGACATTGAATGCACAGATAATATAAACAATAGTATGAAATTAAAAGCAATGATGATTCTCAAATTACAAAATCAACCATAATCTTTAAATTTTCACACTAACACTATGACCTATTACAAGGTTATTTAGGAAAGCTACATGATTATTCACTTAACATACAAAGTATCTGCATATTTGTTTACAACATTATGTTTTTCATCAATGCTGGTTGCAATGGAAGGTAAATTCAATGAATCTATTCGCGATATTAAACAACAATGTAATCTCCACTCATTTCGTAAAGGTATCCAAAAATTGGATCCTTGTCTGATATCTGAGATGATAAGTAATCCAGACATTAAACATTATTTGCAACGCCCTATCGAAACTACATCTATTTCTAAAGATATAGAGTTAAGATGGCGTATTAGCGGCAAAGTAACGTGGAATACACTCAAAATCATCGATCTTAACAATAAGTTAAAAGCAAATAATGAGGATTATCATGAATAAAACATTCTTATCCGTAGCAGGATTTATTACTATTTTTAGCACACTTTATGCTTCTCATGAAAAGAAAGAACTTCCCGGGTACATATTAAAACAAGCATATTTACACATTCCTGAGACAATAGCACAATGTGAAACATTGGGATGTATAGAAAAGGCATTACAGCAAGAAGAATACAACGCATTGGATAACTATTTAACAAAATGTAACCTATCAGTTAATGAACGTTTTTCTTTACACTCTACATGGGAAAATCTTGCAAAACTGCTCCCTTCTGCACTTTTTAATACAAAACAGAGACAAGATACAGAACTCCTGGGCTCAGAACGCATACAAAAAACATGTAAGTATTTAGAAGAAAGTGGTGTTAATTCTGATGGTGTAGAAATAATTATGGATGATGAACACTGCCAAGAAACTGATAACCCCGCATATTCTTATTTATCATATTATGATAACTCTAGACCACCACGTATTGTATATCATAATGGCACAGTCACAGACCATACCATTGCCCATGAAGTAACCCATCTTGCAGAGCTTCATGGCCCCAAGAGTGAATTTATTTATCGCGCAGTAGGTGAAAAAAATATAGATAAAAAAAGTTATCACAAATGGATGAGAGCACAAGAAATGCAAGCAGAACTTATCCCGCTCTTACGATTCAAGGATAAAGAATTGATCGATCAAGTGATTGAAAAACATATGCCTCAATGTATACAAGATCATACCAACGGTATTTTACCGTATAAATGGAATGATTCAATTAATTTAGGTTTTCCTGACTGTAGTGAAGTATTACCATACATCGCTAAAATTAAAGAAATTAATCAGTAAAAACTATAGAATATAAAATATTAATCTTTCTCAATAAATCATTTTCGAATGAAAACCATGTAATTTCCATAAAAGTATATCGCAATAGACCACGAGATCATAATGTACCTTATACTCCTGACATTGAATACACAGCGTCTTTTTCTGGTTATTGGGGGAAAAATGATTAAAAATATCATTTTAAGCTTAATTCTATCTATAAGTTCAACAAACGCCATGCATCTCAAAAGTTTGATACAACCCACTATAACTAAATATCTGACTAGAAATTTTAAAAGCCAGATGGGACAAACAAGGCCGGGTATCATAACAGCCTTAATAGCATTTGCGGGAACAACTTTAGGGTACAATTCTTATGTATGCACAGCAGAAGAATCAGTTAAGAATACATTTCCAGAATTTGAAAAATTTGTACAAAAGTTTACTCCACCCAAAGATGCTCAAGTAACTATAAAAAAAAATGAATCTGCTGTAGCTTATTCTACCTGTTCGTTAATTAAAGGATTTCCAGCTAATTATACATCCTCACATATAGATGGAACACCGGACCTATATATTAAAGGATCCGATATAAATCGTATTATCAATGCTGAAAGATTTAGGGAATGTATTAAGCGTAATAATCTTACTAAAGTTGCAGTTCCCCACAAATATATTTGTAAAGCTTATGGTAGATGGAAAGTTGTTGCTCAGAACATTGATACTGATCTTGATGGCATAAATCAATTAACCTTTGAGCAAGTTCAAGAATTAGTAACTATAACTGAGCAAACGGGTTACAGAGATTGGAAAGTTGCTAATATAATAATCGACACCCAGGGAATAATAAACTTCATTGATTTAGAAGATAGATCATTTCTTGGAGAAAATCCGGAAATAATACGGACTCATTATGGTGATAATCCATACAACAAAGCGGCTTATATTTATGACTTATACGACTTTGTAAGTAATAAATATGGTTTAGATAAAACAACTCAAGTGTGGTTAAAGGAACGAGAAAATTATTGGCACAATTGTCCTGAAGGTTTAGCTCGCCATAACCCTTTACCACTATCTACAGAATTTGACAGTGCAGACATTGATTTTGAAAAAGTTAAACAGGAATTTGCTGAAATGGACCGCATGTATTAAAAATTCTTGGGTTAAATATTAAAGAAAGCCGTGGCATAAAAACCAAGGCTCTTTTTTTTGTTAAACAACTATAACCTTCAAATTGATGCGCCAAGTAATTAGTTGATTTATATTTTTTCAATATGCGCATTATTTTCACAAACCGTTTGAATGGTGCTTAAAATAGTGCGTCATAACGCACCACTAAAGCCAAACTTAACTTCGTTGTTCCTGAATGCGTCTATTATCGACCACCATTCGAAACCCTCCCTTGCTTTTATGATCTCATCGAACGACTTTTGTACGTCAAACACGAGCTTTTTGCCATCAAGCAACACGTTATGTACTCATACTATAGAAAATACCTGGAAACATTAAAAAATTTATTTCAACTTCCCAGATCACTAGACTTCTCATGCCATATAGCATAAAATACCATTGTCGTAAAATTAGAACCAATAACATAGTCATTCAGATTGATTTTACACTAGCGCTCTTTTTAAAATAAGGAACAACGATGACACTTCCGCATTTTATCTCTCAAAGACGTATATCTATTTTTATTTCATCAGGATTGCTTGCTGCTTTTGGAGCATATTTCATTATCGGTACATATATAAGCAATACTAATTCAACTTCGGCCAAAAAATCAATTCAATGGCTTACTCCAAAAAAGAAAATAAACATTCAAAAAGCAATGGACTTTCCTTTTGCTCATATCATTAAGCGCTATCAAAAAGATTATGGGGTATCATTAGAAACGGCACTCGAGCACGAACAAGAGCTCAAACGCTTTCTGATTATTGCAGCGGAAAATCATCCCGAGATTTTCGGTATGTTTTCTCCGGAAGTCGACAATTTATGGCATACTTTTTTACTATTCACCAAAGAATACCATGCATTTTGCAATGACATCTTAGGCAAATTTATACACCATGTACCAAAAATAGAAGAAATTAACATGTCGAATGCGACAGAGGTTAAAAAATCAATATCGTAGAAGAAATAAACATTATAACCAAAGGATATCTAATGTTATTCAAAAAAGGCCTCACTGTAGTTTTCGCGCTAATTACATCTGCATCGATATATTATATACAAGCAACTGATTCAAAAACACAAGAATCTACCTATGCACGATTTGCTAGCTCATATGAATCATTATTTAAAGAAGCACCCGCTCATGCATGGTCAGAAAAAGAAGAGTCATGTAGGTCATGCAAGTCATGCAGTGGCTGTGACACTGGTTGCTAGGTAAGGAGTTAATACCAATTCGCTATCAATGGCTAAATCAAAACCAGTTAAAGATTTAACTTATTAATGGAAATCTATTTTAGTGATTGTTGGCGGATTGGTATAATATGTTCAAAATTCAAGCAAGAGCCTGCTGAAATATGGTCGAAAAAGGTGCGTTCTGCATCTGATTACATTTCAAATCCACCGTATCAACTGCAGTAGCTAATCCGTTTCATAGAAAATATTTCTATATCCCTGTTTTTATACACAACTCTTTTTGATATTAAAGAACTTAAGATGAAACAGCTATTATTTATATTGGGTATAGCCCTTATTACCCTAATTTCAGCACACAATGAACAATCAGTGGGAAAATGCATCATTCTTGATGGTGCTTCTAGTGCCGGAAAATCAACGCTTGCGCGACACCTTGTGGAAATACTTCCAGGTGCATGGAAGATTATGCATCACAGCTTATGCGTTGCGCATGTTGTTGAACAATCAAAGCAAAATGATTTATTACCAGATGACTATGTCTATAAAGGCTTGCCAGATTTTTTTAAAACAATACGGATTACTATTGCTGCTTGCCAAGGAAATGAAAAAAATAAAAAACGACAGGAATGGCAGCACATACATTATGAATGGAGAAAATTATTTTATGAAAATGTTGCACAAGAATTAAGCGCCGGAACAAACATTATTCTTGATGCTTCTTTATACAGTAAACAGGAACTTACATTAGCACAAAATGCTTTACGATCATACGAGCCTTATTTTGTATTTTTACATATTCCGTTCGAAACGCTCATAGAACGAATACATAAACGAAATTTGCACGGGGACATAAAAGAATATCGCTATTTAAATCAAGTCATTCATCAATATGCCTGTTGTTATTGTGCGCAAGAACAAGAAAATGAATACACCATTGGCATGCTCTCAACCGATACAATACAAAAAATAATACATACGTATGCGAATTGTTTAACAGACTCTATGTTTCCCTTTTTACCGATAGGAAATCAACTCATCGAAGAAGTCATGACCATTCTAGGCATTTCAGAAAAACTAAATTCGTTCATTACTCCACGACTTTTGCATGATGTTATCGTTAATACACAACATAATTCTCCTCACCAAATAAGCATTTTTGTACGCAATGCTTTTTTTGATACTGCAAATCACCACAATACATTTGTATGTAATACACCGGGACAACTCTATGAAAATAAGAAATAATCTTTTAATGATCCTTCTTATATCTAACTCTTTTATTATTGGTATGGAAGGAGAAAGATTTCCACAAATATTTTTTTTAAATGGTTCCTCTAGTGCAGGCAAAACAACGCTAGCTTTAGAATTGCAGCACGCATTACAGCCTCAAAACTATCAGATTATTTCATATGATGAGTTCCGCGAACATGATCTTACTGAACGCGTTAAAAAATATAATCTTGTTCCCAGCACCTATACCTTCACAACCGTTCACTCCTTATTTGAGGATATTGGCAAAACAATTCGCAATACACAAAATACTGAACAACAAACCTTGTTGCGAAAATCATGGAATGCTGCAACAATAGCCAACATTGAAGCATTTTACACCCATATACATGATGCTGCCACTCGCGAAAACAAGCTTATCGTTGATGCCGTTGTAATGAATGAACAACTACAAAAACAAGTAGAAACATTACGTATTTACCGCATTTTAACTATTTTTACCCATATCACACCAGATAAACTCAAAGAACGCGTTGAAAAAAGAAATATGGCTAGTGATCCAAAAGAACATAGAATGTTGGAGCGAGTTATGCGCGTATATCCTTCCTATTATAATCAAGAAGGGCAGCCTCTTTATATGCATGATATTATAGTTGACACTGGTATTTTAACACCTCAACAAGCTGCAGAATACGTAATTAAGGTAGCGCAAAGTCAAGATCTGCATTCACTTTACCTCTAGCACATCCAAGCTTACCGTTAGTGACTGCTTTATAGGGAAATCAAAACGGCTTGGAATATGGTTTTACCTATTGATCTAACCGATGCAAAAACTATACAAACAGTTCTTGATGGCAATGCAAAATGTACAGCAATAGAAACACCGTCTGGGCATTTTCCGCATTAAACGCATCAATAGTGCGTTAGCAGCCCACCGCTTTGGGAGAAGCCTAGATGGATTACAAGAAGAGTCATGATATAAAAATCATGGCTCTTCTTTTTTATTGAGAAACCATTACCTTCAAATTGATGCGCCAAGTAATTAGTTGATTTATATTTTTTCAACATGCGCATTATTTTCACAAACCGTTTGAATGGTGCTAAAATAGTGCGTCATAACGCACCACTAAAGTCAAACCTGATTCCGTTGTTCCTGAATGCGTCTATTAGGGACCACCATCCGCCGTCGCACATTGTGCTAAGGCGTGATGTCACGACACATAGCTTACAAGCGAAGTCGGACAATCCTACGCCAAGGCTTCGACGTATCCATTCGTCTAGCTCCTGAAATACACTCTTTGTTTGAGCAATACCAAAGGTATCCGCTCCATCCCAAAAGGTATACATTAAACTTTTCAAGACGTTCTTTTATGCCCCCAACTGCGGCTTGTAAGTCGGCGAATTTTCTCTTTAAACCTTTCTTTGCTTTCCAAGCAATTCGCAGCTTTACTTGCTGACAGAAAGTGAATGAGAATCCTAAGACTTTCCTTTTCGCTGGGTAGCCTACTGCGCCTTTTTGCTTATTTACAACGAGTTGCAACCGTTCGTTAATGAACTTCGTTATGCTCGCCACTCCGTATTTTCACCAGCAGGTCGCGCCCATGCCGGGCGCGCAAGACAAAATGCTCGCATAATCGCGAGCCCCTTTCTTACGATATAGCGCTTGCATCACTGGTTAACCTGGCTTTAATAAAAAAGATACTAAACTATAAGCTCACTCCAGAGAACAATTAACAATTATCTGATAAAAATTCACAAAAGCTTCATTTTAATTTTTCAAAAGTGTTAAACTTTTCATACTGTCTAATATAATATACCACCATTATTGAATTGAAGGTGTATTAAAAAAAGGAGTAACCATGACTCTTCCACATTTTATCTCTCAAAAGCGTATATTTTTTTTATTTTCATCCGGCTTATTCGTTGCTTGTGGGGCATATTTCATTATCAGCACATATACAAGCAACACCAATCCAACATCAACTGAAAAATCGATTCAATGGCTTACCCCAAAAAAGAAAATAAACATTCAAAAAGCACTGGATTTTCCATTTACTCATATCATCCAGCGCTACCAAAAAGATTATGGTGTATCCTTAAAAACCGCACTTGAACATGAGCGAGAACTCAAACGATTTCTAATCATCTCAGCAGAAAATCATCCTGATATTCTTGGTATGTTTTCACCAGAAGTTGATAATTTATGGCACACTTTTTTACTTTTCACTAAAGAATATCACAAGTTTTGCTATGACATATTAGGGCAGTTTATGCATCACGTGCCAAAAATAGAAGAAAACAATAATCCCTTTAATAAGTCAGCAATTTCCGAAATCATCAGCACGTAAAAATTCATAAAACAATTGTTTATCTCATTATAGAAAGGAAAAAATACAACATATTATTCTCGGCTGGACAATGTTAGCTTACAGCAACTGCTCATGGAATGGATTGAACTCAAAAAAATACGCAGTTTTTGTTGAAAAATATGCACAAATTTTTAAGGAAAAAACATCTAGCAATATATGGAGTTAGGCAAAGGTCAATAAGATGCTTCATACGCCAATGCTTGCAAGAGTTACTCAACGCCTAGATAAAGCGATGGTCTTCTTAAGAATTAAAAACATAGATACCTTTTAATTTTGGAAATCAAAATGCTCAAAAAAAATTTGGTAATAGCTTTTATTGTTGCTGCATCTGCATCAATTTATTGCATCAACGCAACTGATTCAAACGTACACGAATCCAACTATGCACAATTTGCTGCATTATATGAATCATTATTTAATGAAGCACCTACGGCAGTATGGACAAAAAGCAATCCAAGCTGTGGAAGCAATCCTTGCTCTACTTGCACTGGATGAACTAATTTAAAATGCACAAAGACCCACCCATGCGCAGATTGCCATGCCATATGGAAAATTATTTAGCGATAGCGATATAGACAAAGCGACCTGTTGTGGAAATGATGGCGGATCACTGGTACGGGTTGTCATGGTCAAGGTTAACTCTATCTCTATTTAAGGTTATACGGTGTATGGAAAAGTATCCCATTACCTTTCCATACACATTGATAAAAATTAGTTCAACAAGCTTTGTTCATTCCTTAACAAAAAACACTATGAAACAGTTATTATTTATAGCAATTATAACTTTTATTACTACTATAGCCTTAGCATGCCAAGAACAATTAGTAGGGAAATGTATTATTCTTGATGGTACTTCTAGTGCCGGAAAATCAACGCTTGCGCGACACCTTGTGGAAATACTTCCAGGCGCATGGAAGATTATGCATCACAGTTTATGCGTTGCGCATGCTGTTGAACAATCAAAGCAAAATGATTTATTACCAGATGACTATATCTATAAAAGGCTTGCCAGATTTTTTTAAAACAATACGGATTACTATTGCTGCTTGCCAAAGAGATGAAAAAAATAAAAAACAACAGGAATGGCAGCGCATACATTATGAATGGAGAAAATTATTTTATGAAAATGTTGCACAAAGAATTAAGCACCGGGAGAAACATTATTCTTGATGCTTCTTTATACAGTAAATAGGAACTTACATTAGCACAAAATGCTTTACAATCATACAAGCCTTATCATAAATTTATCATCAGTTTGATACTCAACAAAATTTTTTTTCTAGATAAACCTAACAATAGTTTTCAATCTTTAAAAAACTATCATGCAAAAAACAAATACAACGCTCCACCTATGTCATCTGCGTTTATTTGGCCCAACATATCGCTATCTATTTGGCCGCGCTATATAGTATTGCCAGATAACACGCTGCCAAGCAACCCACGCTTGTTGCCAGTTGATAAGTCGATCTATCACTTGCCATTGAATTTCCTACCGTAACTGCTAGCCCACCTAACCAAAGCGTTGTCATAGTAGTTTTATTAAGCTTACCCTGACTTAATGAAGCAGCCATTAATGATACACCGCTAACACCCGCTAGCATCGACAGGGAATCATTACTATATGCTTTAGCGTGCGATATGTTCATGCCTATCAACATAATTAATGTTAATTGTTTCATATTCATTCTTTTCATAACGACCTTTAATTTTTACAAAAACACTCTCAAGGATATAATATAAAAGATTTAAGAGTTGGGTAATAGAGCCCCACTCAAAACAGCATTTTTACCTAAGTGTAAATAACAAGGTAGTTTATGAAAATGCATATCGATGAAATTATGATTGATACAACTCTCGTGCATAATTTGATAGCAGAACAATTTCCAGAATGGGCTCATCTGCCCCTATTATATGTTGTGTCATCAGGTACAGATCATGCTCTGTATAAACTTGGCGATAACATGGTAATACGACTCCCACGTATTGCTTGTGCAGCACAACAAATTGATAAAGAGTTTAAATGGTTACCGCAATTGGCGCCACATCTTTCAGTTGCAATACCAAAACCACTCGTTAAAGGCAAACCAACAAAAGAATATCCCTATCCATGGCTCATTTCTCATTGGCTTGAAGGTAAAAATGGTATCGAAGCTTTCTTTGATACCATGAATGCTGCAAAAACAATGGCTCAATGTATCAAAGAAATGCGGTCTGTCAACACTGTTAATGCCCCACTCGCTTCTGGCTATCGCAGCAAACCATTGTATGAATCTGATACTGAAATACGCAAAGCAATTGCAGAATCAGCTGATATAATTGATGCTCAAGCCGTAACCAAAGCTTGGAAGAAAGCACTCGATGCGCCCATGTGGGACGAAATTCCAACATGGACACATACCGACTTACATGCGGGCAATATCCTCATTCAAGAAGGTAAAATTTCTGCCATAATCGATTTTGGCCTGGGAGGACTCGCTGATCCTGCATGTGATATTCAAGTAGCATGGACATTGCTTGATACCGAATCACGACTGTTATTTAGATCGTTAATGGATATTGATGATGCTACATGGGAACGAAGTAAAGGGTGGGCTCTTCGATTTGTTAACGCAATACCGTATTACAGAAATACCAATCCTACATTAGTAAACATAGCGATACACGCAATTAATGAAGTGCTTCAAGATAATTAAAGTAAATCATGGATGCTTTTGATAGTATTCACAATGATGCATGTGACTCATGTATAATTGGCACCATAACCTGCACAGCAATATGGTGTTCTTTCCATGGATATTCGGTACGTTAGCAGGATATAGCGCATACGGAGAAAAACGGAGAAAAACACACTATGAGAGTAAATGCATACACTTACTGACAAGTATACTGCTGTAGTTGTTTGATTTATTTACCTTATCTAGTTTCTAATATATTTATCATACCGTTTTACATTGTAGACTTTGATTATATTTCACTATCTCTTTATTTAACTGTATGTTGTCGTAAAATAATTTACATTCCATTATAACAGCTGCTGTAATAGCAATACGTGTTATGAGATATATGTAATCCATAATATCATATGAATATGCTTTAACATACGAAGGTGACCCAGCTGATTATGAACCTTCTAATTATTTAAGAAGATATTCTCTAATAGTTGCCTTTGGAATGTACGCATTTACTGGATTTAGAAACTATATGAGAATTTTTTTTAATGCGCACTTCGACCGTTATCTTGTGTCAAAACGGCGCACAATCTCTACTTTACTGTTGGATGCTGAATGTCTAAGCGAACTCTGCCCCAATTTCTCTCTAATTGATAACCATCGTTAGTTAAAGTAAATGGTGCAAAATAATAGGTATTATTTTTATTGGTGAGTATACAATCTTTCCTTGACCAGTAATAGAACTCTTCAGAATCAACATATGCTTGCAAAAGACGTATGCAATCTTTGGCTATTTTGCCCATATTACCTGAGCAAAATGCATTACACAGAGAATCGATATAGGGATATGCATTAAATTCACCTCGGGCCTCCTTTATGACAACAGGAGAATCTACAATTACGTATATATCTTGATTTTCCGGTATTAACATATGGTTATCCACTTCATAGGCTGTATTGCGATGCGTATTTTCCTCATTCCTTCTTCCTAAAAAAACTCTCAGCATATGATTTGGACATTGTTCTAAAGTAGTCTTTTGCTCGCTCGTCATTCGTAACGTGGTAAACATACTGCGAGGAATGCCACAATTCGAAGAGTAATCAGGATATTCTTTTTTAGTTTTATATACTTCCTTTAAAGTCAATCGTTGTTTTTTAGTAAGCTTCATCACTTCAGCAGATGATAATCTTATATAATGGCCTCTGATTAAACTCTTTTGCATAAATCCTAATACAGACCATGCCTGATTTGCAGACCATTCATTATTTTTGTTTGGCCGCCACCCAGATTCATCAAAACTTTGTAAGGCATCATTATCACCGCCTAACACATATGATGCAATATGATTATGTATTTCTCGTGGAACCACTTGCTGCTGCATACCATAATTTGATATCGCTACCATTGCAGCAACACTCACCACTATCTTTGCTATCGGCTTGTTCATTTTCAATAACCTTTATTATTGACCAATGTATCTGTTTCTTTTTTTAGTAATTTTTTAATCATAAGCTTACCCATGATTAATCTAATGATACCAGCCCATGGGTAAAGACAAAAAAGATATTGCTACAGGTCAACTTTTGAAAAAATGCCACGGAAATAGTAGTTGGAGTAATTTCATATAAATAAGTGCAAATAATTCAACGCAATAGTTTTAATCCGAACAAATTTTGTTTCTTTCTTTTTTAAGAAAGCTTTTTAATCTTGCTACCAGCATTGCGCGTGCCTCTTCTGGCTTTAAATGTATAAGTTCTTCATCTGCAGGCATATAATAAATACTTGATCTTGTAATCTTTTTGTAGACTATGTCTAGCCCCCCTTTTTAGCACAAACCAAAAGTAGAAAAATTATTTTGCCTACTGTATTGAATTGATGCGGAGTTAAGTTTCCAAGAAAATAATACGATCGTTTACTATTATATCCTGGTACTCACTGAGCAATAATGCCCCTGCATCCCTTAAATATCTCAATCACAAGATCTGTAATGAAAAAACGTGCTAACGCACGTTACTGACTTACTCCCCACAGCAAGCTGAGGGTGTCTTAAATACATTAAAAATTTTTCTTGAAAACGAAAAAATAAATTGTAGTAACCATGCACATACTGTAAACTCATTTCCTTACCCAGCTATTAATTAATTGATTAATATATCGTTCTTTAAAAAGGATCCCACATGAATAAAACCCGAAATCCCTTCCATTTGTTCAATTTCACTTTATTACTTATGTTAAGCACAATAACAAATGCTGGTACATATACAATCAATGGATCTATTGTTTCTTTTTCAACTGCAAATATAAATGCCGGTACTTTGTGTGGATGTGGTTATATAGAAGCCCCAGAGATATTAATTACCTGCGATGAATTTGCATTTGAGGGAACCATCAAACCTTATACAGAATGTATTATACGGTGCAAAAAACCATTTAATTATGATATGTTTACTAAAAACGGGACTGGTAGTATTACGGTTTATATAAGCCCATACGCTTATATAAAGTATACAAAAGCTACGTTGCTTGATTTTTCGCAAAAAACACTCCTGGAAAATTTAGATATTATCCAAGAATCTTTATATGAACAAATTAGATTGATTAGGTACTATGCCGCTTCGAATGATATAGATGAAAAGTATATCTTTGAATGTATATTTAAAAAAATTGACGAGAAGTCGCATTATTTACAAGATTGTATTGATGGTAAATGTGACAATTCGATATTACAAAAGCTATCACATTTGTTAAAAGCTGCAGGATTTTCTACTATTGGATTAGGTATTTCCTATGGTTTTTACAAATATGCAGAACATTCTGGAAATAAAGGTTTCGTCGAGGTGGCTATTTATGGAAGTATTTTATCGGTAATGCCGCTTTTGGCAGGCCTTCGAATAGCATTTGAAAAACCAAAAGATAAAGACTTACACAGAAAAAAATTAGCTCAATTAAACACGATTAAAGACGGTATTGAAGAATCTCTTAGTAATCCCTTGGTATTACAAGAAGAACAAATAATTAAATTACAATAATAAACTTTTGGCTTCATACGCTCGCATATTTTGACGATGCACCACACATAAAAAATAAATGATTTTATGCAGCCATTTCGGCAACTGACACATTAAAGCTGTTTTTGAGCAGCAAACAAGCCCGTGAAGTGATACGATCTTTCAAATTCCAGATTAAAAAACGGAGGAAGCTTTCTTTTTAAGAAGCTATTTCTAAAGATTCATTTATTTTTTGCACGAAATCTTTAGAAGAGCCATATCCCACAATGATGCCTACAATTACTTGATTCTTCACTAGTACTGTGAGAGGAACACTGCGAACAGAAATATCCATACGTTTTATTATCATTTCAGCTTCAGCATCACTTACATCTATGGTGTATTCAAAAATATCAAGCGCAGGCAACGAATCTCGCATTTTTGGCAAAGCTTCGTGTAGGAGTTTGCATGGAGGACAATATTCTGAGCTAAAAATGTATATGCCATCTGCAACATCAATGAGCTTTGTAGATGTAGATACTGCGTCAGGAGATACTTCAGTTTCGACCAGTTCTTGGTCGTGAGCCATACATGCCTGCATAGCACTTACTTGATTTAAAAAGCTAGCTGCAACTGCTAGAAAAAGCGATAGTCCTGCTGATCCAACTTTTGCTGCCCCACTTTGTGCATACACCAGCGCACCCAGGCAACCAATTGCCGCAATACCGCATCCCCATGCTGCTTTGTGAGAAAACCCACTTGCTCTCTTCATAGCACTGATGAACTCTTCTCTTATTTTTGGATCATTCATATTCCCCGCTTCTTTAACCAAATGGGGATCTTGTGCATATATATGTTGCTGTTTTTGATTGATTGCATTTGCCTCAATAGGCATTATAAGTAAAACGCTCAAAATAGACGCATAACGAATAAGGTTCATACATAATCCTAATATCTAAAGGCGTAAATCACCACTATTTTATTTTACACATTGTAATTACCCTGTCAAGCGAACGTGTATCTTTCTACTTGATCCGACTTGAATAGTATGATGCATATAATACTTTCTAAAAAGTGGCCTCCCAACTAAACTTAAAAATGGTAGATCTCGTTAGAGGTTTAACTATGAAGGTGTATCTATAGAAGTGGTTATATCACAAAACGGTTATATGGTTACTGCATATCCATTGCCTTAGGAACAACTATGGATCGCGCTACAATAATCTATGAAAATGGTTTTTATGAACACAATGACGGCACAACACCTGAAATGGACGTGTTAGGTGTTTTTTTAGCCTCTGATGTAGGTTGCGATGCACAAGAATGGTCATTACTTAAAGATTGGGCATTAGCAAATAAGGCTGATCCTCATAGCAGATTTAATTATACAATGAGCGGCAATACAACATTTTTAGAAGAAGATGCTGATGGCACCATACATCTCATAGATGACACAAGCAGTGATCCGGATGATATACACTATATTCCCACCCGTATAAAAATGACTCGCCAACAATTTGTGCTGCTGCTCGACGACTGGGCAGAAAAAGTATGCGTACGTAAACCCGAAGAAGTTATCATTACCTATGACAACAATCAGTTTATAATCGAAACACATGAAGGCTGATGGACTAAGAACTTATTACTTTGGAACCCACTCACCATCTTCATTTTTTCTATATTGTTTTTTTACTGCTAACCATGCAATTTTAAATGATTGCTCTTCGTTCCCATGTTCTTCATGCGTATTATTGAAAGCAGTGCGAAAAGTATCTTGGGCATGCTCAGGTAAAACATCGGTAATCTCTTTTGGAAGATCTTTGTTACTATAATATGGCATTGATAATCCTTAAGATAAAAAATATCTAGCTGATTTAGTGCACAATCGAGTAAGAGCTATTGATGTAGCCGTTATACAATTTTGACTTTTTATGTAACTATCAGTTACCTTCTTTATCAAAATCACCTTCATGATGATATTCGCCATCACCTTGTTCAAAATTGGCTTTTTTTCGCCTTTCTTCATCTATTGGTGGCTTACCATGCTTACGATCGTCAATTCTTCGCTCTTTACTATTACGCAGTTGTTTAACCATACTATCGACCACGATATTTATTGCATCATAAAAATCCATTCCATTTTGCTCAATTTCAGCAATAAGATCATAACGCGGTGGTGCATAGACACGAAGCTCAACTTTATGATGCTCGCGTGTTTTTGATGGTACAATGGTAAAATCAATATCAACAGGTGTTTGTGAATTCTGTAAAAAATGTTCAATTTTTTCCAGATGTTTACTGATATAAGCCTCGATTACTGGATCTGAATCCATATGACGAAAATTGATTTTCTTGTTGATCATGGTTATTCATCCTCCTTACATTGTTGTACATTTTATTCGAATCTTATTCTAAATAATACATTAAAAGCAATGTAATGAAACATACACCTATAAAAAGCAGCTTCAACAACTTGAAGAGGTGGCTTAAGCCCCTGATCTGCTCTGTTATGGTTTTTTATGTATAGCAGTTGCCTTTCAAAAGTAACAGCTTTCACTCTTTAAAGCAAAATAATGGTTGCACAATCTTGGCGTTTTTATGGCTTCAACTCGACCCTTAAGAAGCCACCTTTTACCCTCCCTTATTAATAAAATTCCATTTCAAAATTGAAAGATTTTTACAATCTGATATTATAGAAGTAGTAAAGATACATTATAACGGGGGTTTTATGAAATTACGTACACTTAGTCTCTATCTGGTAACGGTGGCAATCTTAGCAAGCCTTTCAGGTTGCGCTCGGTATAAAGCCCAACCGCTCAAAACACTGAGAATGCGGCCACAAACGGAGCAATCTCTATCGTTTGAATATCGAGTATTTACCATCGCTGACTGCGCTCAATACCTTGACCGAAATGTTATAGGAGAGGGATATCAGCCAATTCAAATCTCATTCTCAAATAACACTACCCATTATATTGAAATATCACCCAACAGTTTCAGCTTCCCTTGTGCAGGCCCACGAGAAGTTGCAAAATTGGTTCATACTGATACCACTGCCCGTGTAGCAGGATATACTATTGCTGGTGTTTTTATATGGCCATTCTTAATTCCGGCACTGGTCGACGGCCTTTGGTCTTCAAAAGCGAATAAGTTGCTCGATGCTGATTTTACCCAAAAGTCATTGCGTAACCAAACAATAAAACCTTACTCAGTATTTAATGGCATTATATTTGTGCCTTGTGATGCTTTTGATGAAAGTTTTATTCTCACCGTTACAGATAAACAAAGCAATGCTATATATACCCTTACTCCAGAAAATCACACAATAAAGCTGTAATAATCAAGCGAGCAACAAACCATAAAACCTTTGTTGCTCGCACTACTCATATTAATAGGCAACCATTAAGAATGGCATAACCTAATAAATTCTTAAGTAAGAACTTATCCGAAAATTCTATCCCCGTTCGTCCAGAGCTTGTCGAAGGATGAGCGGAAACGGAAAAATTCATTTTAAGAGTCATGTAATGTTTTCGGAGTTTTCGAATAAAACTCTAATATAAAGAGGGTCAGCAATGGCTCTCTTTTTTTGTTAATTATTCAACTCAGGCTTAACCACTGCATTATGCCTTTTGGAGAACTTATCTGCACAACAGATAGACAAAACCATTATTAGTGTATTATGAAATATACAAGACGACGACGATCATAAAAAAGGAATTCCATGAAAAAAATAATCTTAGATACCATGCATCATTCACCAACATCTCATGAACTGGGACATGCTCTTATGCGCATTGGCATTGGCATTATGCTTCTCATATTTGGTTATGAAAAATTAACATCTGGAGCAGAACATCTCGCTCAGTTGGGAAGTGCAATGGGGCTGTTTGGCATTACGTTCGGCTATCTTTTTTGGGGATATATGGCAGCATTAACTGAGTTTTGCGTTGGTATATGCTACATAACTGGTTTTTTAACACGTCTTGCCTCAATACCCTTTATCGGTTTACTCATCGTTGCTATTAAATTCCTTTTAAGTAAAGGTAATGATTTCACCGTATGGGGATTCCCATTTGTGTGTTTATGTATCGCCCTTAACATGCTTATTGCAGGAAGCGGCACCTATTCATTAGATTACGCAATAAGCTCTCGAGCCAAATAAAAATTGCACATCAAATATAAGCCGCGTTAGACAACAAAACAGCCCTATAGTAAGGTAATGAATGGCTTAACTCATTACATCCTTAACAATAAAAGGAATTACGTATGTATAAATGGAATAGGTATTATATATTGTTTTTAATGCTATCTTTTTCTCTGGCACATGCTGACTGGCAAGACGTTAAAAACCGCATAACACCCCTGTCTAATGAAAAAAATCTCGTACTCATATTACCAACCTTATTATGTGAAAAAGAAAACGTAGAAGGATTAGATGAAACAGTTGTAGAACAAATACGCTCTGCATTCAGGGAAAAGCAGTACGGTAGTTTAGAATCTATACTTGAGTCTATTGATCATCCTCAAGCCCTAGTAGCATTAGGTATTCTTAATTTTGGATCAGAAAAAGGAACACGCTATTTGCAAGCTGCTGCAGATAATCACCAATCTTTTGAAGCATTATTTAATTTAGGCATACAAGCTTGTACTCAACAAAGCACTCGTGATGCAATAACCTATTTTGAAAAAGCAACAGAGTTCGACTATTGTGGATTATCTTTTCAATACCTTGGTATGATTTGGCAAGATCACGCAGTACGCACAAACAGTGAAACAAGTAAAAAGAAATGCCTTGAATATTTAGATATTGCTGCCAACACCTATAATGCTCCTGAAGCTTTAGCTTTAGTGGGTCATTTGTCTCAAGCAGAAGCAGAAGATAAAAACAATATCGCATGGCAAAAATTACTTGATGGAGAAAATCTCTATGGCGATTACAAACCATATGGTGGTTTATTGCACCAAATTGGTGTGAATCATTTAGCTAATAATAAAAAAGCCTTAGCATGCGCATATTTGCACAAAGCTGCCGATACTTATAATAATAATGCTGCTCGGTTTGCATTAGGTGTCTCTTATCTTTCAGAAAAAAAATATGATATTGCATGCTCATATCTAGAAAAATGTCATTGGCACGGTTCACAACAACAAGAAAAGCTCAGCATGGCACTTTTGATTGCCTATGTTGGGACTAAAAACTTGGAAAAAGCACAAGTGTATGGTGATTATTTAGCAGAACATAGTATTAAGATATAAAATAAAAATGGATGCATCATTTTCTACTTATAAAAATGATGCATCCATTTTATATATCAAGGCAATCACTTTAATAGGCATTGAAACTCAATCAAAAGCTAAATCCTATTCCCGCCCGTAGGCCATAACCACCACCTTCTATGTTATTCCACAAGATCCCTTTGGGGGACTGTAAACAATCTGGAATTGGCCGCAAACATGGAAAATCTGGCCTACGCGAACTCACTTTTCTTAAAGTCATTGCTCTAAAAAAGTAACACCCTCTTTTTATACCTTAAGGGTTTGCACCTTGACAGGTCGGCCTATCATTGTTATATTAATGTAATAACAATGTTAAATCTTGCGCCTCAAAGGGGTACAAATGCTAAAAAAGATCGTCAAATACGGCAATAGCAATGCCCTCATTCTTGATAAGGCATTACTTGAACTGCTTAATATCCAAGAAGGTGGTATCGTTAAAATCAAAACTGATGGGACCTCTCTTATAATCACACCGCACGGCGTTATTGAACAAGAAAGCATAACCAAAACCATAACACCACAAGAAACAATACAAGAGGCCATACAACAAAAGGTAGACAATTTTTGCACTAATCCCACACAGGGCTCTACATACATGAATGAACTTAGCAATGTTTTTGCACAATATCCTAATGCTATAAAAAAAATGGAAACTACCGAAGCCAAAAAAGAAATGCAAAATCTTGAGCAACAGTATAACGGTAATTATACCAATCCTGATTATCTCAAAGCTATGACAGCAATACGACAAAAATATGCGCCCGAGCTTTTGAATATGGACCAACAGGTACAAGCAATTTCTCAAAAATATGCTTCTCCTGAATATCAATATACAAATAATGATAATCCCGGAAAATTAGCCGATTCAGTAGAACTATTTAGAAAAATACATGAAAAATATCAGCACGTAATGCAAGCGGCGACTGAAGTAAACGCAAATCCAGAATATATTAATGAATCGGTACTTTTGGCTGAAAAATACCAAACAAATAAAAACTCTACCGAATATATACAAGAATTACAAAAACTTATTGCTAAATATGTTCCTGAATATGCTACTTATCAAAATGAGCTCGCTGCCGTTGCCGAATCATTCAAATAAAAGCTTTTTCTCTGTAGATAAAAGCCATTTTGTCTTTGAACTTACTCCACTAAAGCTTCGACCTATCTTATCGTCGAAGCTTTGGTGCCAAGAGTTAAATTTTATTTTTTAAGTCACGAATGGCCAAAGTCTCTAGCGCTACAACTCAATCAAAAGCTAAAGCCTATTCCCGCTCGCAAGCCATAACCACCAACATCAATCTTGCAGCCATAATATTTTTTAGCAGGAAACAGTATATTGGTTGCAACGGTAAGATAAACGCTCGAATGAATATGCCAATTGATGCCAATTTCGGCCTCGGCAACAGCACTTCTTGTAGAAACGCATCCAAGATAACTTTTTTCATGTATAAAAATAACGCCACCACCTAAAGAAAAATACCCTTGTACGCGCGTGCCAAACCGACCTCTCATATAAGCAATTAAAGGAACTTCATGTAATTTCGTGCGTTCTTTAAGTACGGTAGTTTCTCCATTTCTTTCCCAGTAACTTGTCTTTAGGCCTATACCGCCATGAGTCCATGGGTAGTAACACGCATCTGCAGTTATAACATCAATTACACCTGAACCGTAAACGCGCTTAAAAAAATGATCGTCTTTTATAACAAACCCCGATGTGAATGCCAAATCAAAATCTGAAAGTTCACACTCAGAATATGCTTTCATTAACGCAGAAATACAAAGTAATAGAGATATTATTATTTTTTTATTCATGGAGTAGTCACCATTCTTCTTATTAACCACATACTATCGCAAATACTATCCGATGCCGTTGTAGGCGGCGTTGGTGGTAACGGCGCATTCGCCAAAAAGTACGCTGATTGCACCGCTGTGGCATCAACAGATTCTAGCCATGTCACCGTTACATTATCAAAAGCATCTACTATCATATTAATGCGTTGTGCCATAGAAGAAAAATAAGCATCGGGCACTTGAGAACCATTGTCTAACGTAATGGGTAATGACCATGTTGCTCCTTGCGCTGTGATGCGAGCAGCCTGTATTGCATATGCGCCTGCTTGATTAGGCCCTTCTTGCCACACAACCGTTACAGCACCAGAAGGCCCTACCACCATCGCAGGCATTATTTGATTGTATACATTTCCATTATCTAGTGTCGCCGCGTCCGTCCATGCAGTACCTGTTGAAAAAAAACGAGCTGCTTGCATAGCTGTTCCCTCCATCCAACTGACGGTCACTGTTCCAAACGTATCAATAACAACTAAAAGTGGTGTGTTACCTGATGCATTTCCTTCATCTACATTTGCAGCAGCATCCCATGTATCTGAAAAGCCTCGGGCTGCTTGCACAAACAATGTGCTTTCTGCATTGAGCCATATAATTGTCACAACACCGGAGCTATCGGTAACCATAGAAAGTGGCGTTAATGAATACGCTGTTCCGCTGTTGAGGGGAGCGGCAGGAAAAGTCCACGTCGATGAATCAGAAGCAAAAGAAGATGGCCAAACAGAAAAATTCGCATCAACAGCTACCACAGTAACCGCACCTTGTTGATCTATTACAATCTGAGGTGTAATTGATCCATTCGCATTCGCTAATGCCGGAGCTAATGTTGTGTAAGTAATCCACTCTCCTCCTACCTCTTGTGCTCCTGGAACAAAACGTGCTGCTTGCACCGCAAACAATCCATCCACTTGTTCTTGCCACACTACCGTTACAATGCCTGAAGCATCTACAACCACTTGTGGCGTTATTGATCCATTGGCATTAGGAGAATCTCCATCTAGAGTGATCGCTGCTGACCATGCTAATCCCGCTGGGTCGAGGCGCGCAGCCTGCACCGCAATTCCCGAATCGGTATGTTCTTGCCATACAGCCGTTACATATCCTAGTTGATCAACAACAAGTTGGGGCATAACCACACTATTTGCATCTGGTAATACTCCATCAAGAAAAGAATAGAGTGTTGGTGCCGCATTAATGTTCGAGGTAAAGCGCGCTGAACCAATAGCATAATTGGTGGTAGTCAAATCCTGTTCAAGCCACACTATCGTTACATTGCCTTGTGCATCTACCACCATAGAAAACGGTGTTTGCACATTGGTGGGAGTATCTCCTACCAGACTATTTAATGGCACAGGTGTTGTCCACGAACCACCTTTTGTAGACCGCGATGCAAATAAAGTAGAACTATTTGCATTCTCACTAAAATATTCTGTCCATGCAAGCGTAACGGTACCTTGAGCATCCACAATTACCTGCGGCGCAGTAAGACCTGCACCCGCTTGCATTATAGATTGCGGTGCCATCCATTGCTGCGATGAAATAGAAAAAAACGCAGCTTGCGGGTCATCGCCATCATTAGTATAATTTTCTAACCATGCAGACGTCACGTTGCCTTGCGCATCTACCACAAGCGATGCCGCCGAACTCGCATTTGCACTATCAATAGTAGCTGGCGAAGACGTCCATCCCGCTTGCGCATTAGTTAAAAAAATAAATACAACAAAAAATGCATAGTTTGTATGACGCGCATAATCTATTATTTTTTTACGACAGAAAGCAATTGTACTCTTTTGAGATGCTATGCATGTATCTACATGAGTCTTTTGCATTGTTTTTATCATTATCTTATCCATTTTTTCATCCACTAAAAATTCCACTCTGGTAAAAAAAATGTAATACAGAAGATAACAATGGAGCAATGATTATACTTAAAGTCACCATTATCTCAATACCATAAGGAATCTGAGAATCTTATGAAATAACTTGTTCTTGCAAAATCATTTGTATGTTGCCTTTTTTGATAGGCGCACGATATTCTTCTTGTGAGTCAGTATAATAATGCAACATTCTTTTGTGTAATAAGGGAAGTGCAACACTTAGCTCTTCTTGCACCGCTTGCATAGTGTGCGCATCTACCGCACAATAATACGGCGGCTTGCAAATGTCTTTATTTTTCTGCATAAAATCACCATCTTCATACAAAGAAAGCGCCGGCGTTTTCCAATAACTGCCAAGAAAATGCACGTGATGACAACCTTTATTATAGACCAATACAAATGCCACCCGCATAGTTGGCTGATATACGTTATTTTCTAAGTGGGGAATTGCAATAAGATCGGAAAAAATAAATTCTTCTACAATAAAACTATCAAAAGGATCTTTTTTCCACACTGCATAAGCGGGATCTTTGCTTTCTGCCAACGCGCCACTTTTTGTAATGATATAAGATAGAACTTCATCTAAATCTTTTTTTTGTATAATAATGACACCGTTTCCTAGAAATTCTCCTCTTGGCTTTATCACCAATATATCGCATTGAAGATCATCGACAATCTGCGCCGCAAGCTCTTTGGTATATTCTTTTTTATAGCTACCCCATTTTGGCTTAAACGTAGAAAGCAACTCATCTTCTGCAAAAAGCTTTGTCATCTGATATTTGTCCACCCAAAAAGGAAAACTGGATTTATCCATAACTATCACTCCCGGAAACCTTTTTTCAAAATCAGGAATTACACATAATTGTGACCAATTTATATATAAAAATCCTTGATATGAAGAGAGATCATAAATATCGGCGACGGGCTGCTTTACGTGATGCATAAAATACGGGTCAGAAAATAGCGCAATTATATCTTGAGGAGTTTGCCAATAAGAAAAGCTAGCCAATGCAGAAACTAAATGGGGGTCCGCCATAGAATTGGCGACTACCCATCCGTTTCCATTATAAAAAGAAAGGACACGGGCAAGTTCTTTATACAATGACTCTTCATGCACATTTCTAAAAGCATCCCCATTGAGCAAAGAAAGGCACAGCTGCTGAATTTCGCAAATTTTCACGCCTTGCTCTGCATTGTATTTCAAATCTGCAACCATAGCACATACATCAACAGGATATCTTTCAACCGCACAAACAAACAGGAAAGAACTTGCCACTAAAAACGTTAAAATGGTTCTAAACATATTAATTAAGTTGTATCACATTTAATACGGGATCAAAAATAGATATAGCAGCACTAGAATTATTAGTCAAAACCACATTCAAAGTTACTGGCGCATTAACAATAGTAACCAACTGCAATACATTAAATGTTGATTCAGTATTCCCACTTTCCACACTTGCAGTAGTCTCATACGCTGCTAATGGAAATGGCACAATATTTACAAACGGAGTTTCTAATATCTCTTCCTGTAAACCGACGTTATAGAAAACAGACTCTTCTGCGCTACCTGATGTCCCTAGAATTATGCCAGAAACGCTTACTAAATACGTTCCATTCGCTAGTATATCTATGGTAGAACCGCTGACCGTAACGTTAGAATTATGTGTTGTATGCTGAAGACTAAAAGACACCGCTGTTGGGCCTGGAGAAAGAGGTCCGGACGCAGCGGGGGTGTAGTAAGAAGTAAATCTATTTGCACCTGTCGCCCCAGTTGCACCAGTAACCCCAGTATGCCCAGTTGCGCCAGTTGCACCAGTAACTCCAGTTACTCCCGTAGCGCCAGTAGCACCCGTTGCACCTGTACTACCAGTAGCACCTGTTGCTCCAGTTGCACCCGTGGCACCTGTTCCTGTGGCACCAGTCGCGCCAGTTAATCCGGTGGCACCTGTTGGCCCCGTTGCACCTGTCAATCCTGTAGAACCCGTCGCACCCGTTGGTCCCGTCGCGCCTGTTAATCCCGTTGCACCAGTAGCACCAGTGCCCCCAGTTGCGCCCGTGGCACCTGTCGCGCCGGTTGCGCCTGTAGTACCTGTTCCTGTTGCGCCAGTCGCACCTGTTACACCGGTAGAGCCAGTCGCTCCTGTATTACCAGTAGCACCAGTTGCGCCGGTTGCACCTGTGGTACCTGTTCCTGTCGCACCAGTTGCACCTGTTACACCGGTAGAGCCAGTCGCTCCTGTATTACCAGTAGCACCAGTTGCGCCGGTTGCACCTGTAGTACCTGTTCCCGTTGCACCAGTTGCTCCCGTTACACCGGTAGATCCAGTCGCTCCTGTATTACCAGTAGCACCAGTTGCGCCGGTTGCACCTGTGGTACCTGTTCCTGTCGCACCAGTTGCACCTGTTACACCGGTAGAGCCAGTCGCTCCTGTATTACCAGTAGCACCAGTTGGCCCTGTTGCGCCTGTGGTACCTGTTCCTGTCGCACCAGTTGCACCTGTTACACCGGTAGAGCCAGTCGCTCCTGTATTACCA
>Ga0206924_1032_pt1 | contig 37556 bp, 31 predicted proteins | sample Alteio_BWOrgHeat_61_FD_152947 | JGI IMG/M metagenome (GOLD analysis project Ga0206924, IMG submission 152947) | Enriched cells from forest soil in Barre Woods Harvard Forest LTER site, Petersham, Massachusetts, United States -... | ecosystem: Environmental > Terrestrial > Soil > Temperate forest >...
CCAAAACACCCAGTCGCTGCCCCATGGTTTTGGCAGAAACCAGTTGATTGAGTAAGTCTTGAAATTTTTGTGGCATCAGCCAAGGAATCTGCGACATATTTTCAGTGCCGCCAGCGACGATCACGTCCATGGTGCCCGATTTGATTTTTTCAAAACCTTGCGAAATCGATTCCAAGGCCGAAGCGCAGTTTCTGTGCACGGTGTAAGCGGAAGTTTTCTGTGGCACGCCGGCATTCAGCGCCACCACTCGCGCGATGTTCACTGCATCTGCCGGATTTCCGGTGTTACCGACGATGACTTCGTCGATCTCGTTCACATCGATGTTGGTTCGCGCCAAGACTTCCTTCAAGGCCACACGGCCTATCTCTGCGGGGTGAACTTTGGCAAGCTTGGTTCCTGATTTTGCAAACGGAGTCCGAAGACCTTCAACGATGACGACATCACGAGCTGACATAAACATTCCTTTGCTGAGAATTATTGTGCACAAATTAGTCTATATGGGTTTTCCAAGATTTGGAAAATTAGGAATGAGTTTCTGCAGCAAGTCGTCTAGTCGCCAAATGACGAGTTGGGCCGTGCCACCACCTTGGTAGTTGTGCATACTTTTGAGGGTAGCTCTGCACTCGCTGAAGAAGGAAGTTTCATGTCGAATTTTGACGAAGAAGCACTAGAGTTTCATGCCAAAGGTAAACCGGGAAAGATCGAGGTCGTTCCTAGCAAACCTACCAACACTGAAAAGGCATTGAGTCTAGCTTATTCACCCGGAGTGGCAGCCCCGTGCAAGGCCATCGCTAAGGATCCAGGAAAAGTTTACGACTACACGGCCAAGGGAAATTTAGTCGCCGTGATCTCGAATGGCACCGCCGTTCTTGGTCTAGGAAATATTGGGCCTCTCGCTTCCAAGCCAGTGATGGAAGGAAAAGGAATCCTGTTCAAGCAATTTGCCGGAATCGATGTTTTTGATATCGAGCTCAACACCATGGACGTCGCTAGCACCGTGGCCGCAGTGAAAGCCTTGGAACCCACGTTCGGCGGAATTAATTTAGAGGACATCAAAGCCCCCGAGTGTTTCGACATCGAAGAACAGCTCAAAGCTCAAATGAAAATCCCCGTTTTTCATGACGACCAACATGGAACTGCTATTGTTTCAGGGGCAGCGCTCATCAATGCCTGCGACTTGACCGGTCGGAAGATGCAAGATGTTCGCATCGTCATGAATGGAGCGGGTGCGGCCTCAGTCGCCTGTGGAAAAATTTTTATTTCATTGGGAGCCCGCAAAGAGAACATAATAATGTGTGACACCACCGGCGTGATTTACAAAGGCCGCAAAGAGGGCATGAATAAATACAAAGAGCTTTTCGCCTGTGCGACCGAAGCCAGGACTTTAACTGAGGCACTTAAGGGTGCGGATGTATTCATAGGTTTGTCGGTCGCTGGTGCCGTCACCGCCGAAATGGTCATGCCCATGGCAAAAAATCCGATCATCTTCGCCATGGCCAATCCCGATCCCGAAATCGATCCGATGACCGCAAGGCAGGCGCGCCCCGATTCGCTGATTGCCACAGGAAGATCGGACTATCCCAATCAGGTGAACAACGTCCTAGGTTTCCCTTCCATTTTCCGCGGGGCCCTCGACACCCGCGCCACACAGATCAACGAAGAGATGAAATTAGCCGCGGTGGATGCGCTGGCCAGATTGGCCCGCGAAGATGTGCCAGATCATGTCTCTGCCACTTATGGTGGTAAGTCTTTTCGCTATGGTCCGGAGTATTTGATCCCCAAACCTTTTGATCCGCGAGTGCTGCTGTGGGTAGCACCGGCGGTGGCGAAGGCTGCCATGGACAGTGGTGTCGCGCAAAAGCGCATTGAAGATTTCGATGCTTATCGCGACACCTTAGAGAGCTTCCAAGGCCCTTCGAAGGTTTTCATTCGCTCTGCCATTCATAAGGTGCATGCCAATACTGCAGCCAACAACGGCGTTCTACCAAAAATTGTTTTTCCAGAAGGCGCTAGTTCAAAAATTTTGAAAGCCCTGTCCCTTTTGGTCGACGAGAAAATCTGCGAGCCCATTCTTTTGGGCTATTCAGAACAGCTCGATGAAAAAATTCGCAACCTAGAAATTCGCAACTTGGACAAGGTGACTCGGATCCAACCTTCCAAACATCCCAATTTCAAAAAATACGTGCAAGAGCTGCACAAGCGCCGCGCACGAAAAGGTGTCTTCGTGGGCGAGGCCGACCGCCTGATGCGCGATGCAAATTATTTTGCTTCCATGATGGTGGAAATGGGCGATGCCGATGGCATGGTCACCGGAGCCACGATCAACTACGCCGACGCCGTCCGTCCGATCTTACAAACCATCGGCACCGCCCGCGATGGCATTGCTGCCGGCTTGAATCTGGTGCTTCTGGAAGACCGATTTATTTTGCTAGCTGACACGACCGTGAATTTGGATCCCACTGCGGAACAGCTAGCGACCATCGCGCTTCAATGTGCTCGGGTCGCTGAGTATTTCGAAGTGGAACCTAAGATTGCGATGCTCAGTTTTTCCAATTTCACTGGAATCCACTCATCCCCGAAAAAAATGCGCAGGGCTGTTGAGATCGTCAAAGCCAAGCGCCCCGATTTGATTGTCGATGGTGAAATGCAGGCGGACACGGCCGTAAATGCCGATATTCAATCGCGGATTTTCCCATTCTGTGACTTGAAGGGCGGAGCGAATATATTAATTTTTCCCAATTTAGAAAGCTCCAACATCGCCTATAAGCTTTTGCAACAGTTAGGAAAAGGAGAAGTTATAGGTCCTTTCCTTATGGGCGTAAAACACTCGGCCAACGTTTTGCAGAGAACCACCACAGTGGATTCCATCGTCAATTCTGTGGTTTTAACAGCGCTAGAAGCTCAGCATTTAAAAGAGCGTCGGAAACGCCGCTAGCCAGCCGTATCGGCGTTTCCGCAAGCCGTGTCGGCGTTTCACTTTTTTTCTTTGCATTCACTGGACCTTGGCTTATCCTATAAGAGATCGATGACTTTAGCAGGAGGCTATTTAGTACCTTGAATAAAGCACAAATTCGACTCAATGATCGGGCGATCGTGATCGGTGTAGGACTCAAGTCCGAAGCCACTTCTGAAATCAAAGAAAATTTGCTAGAACTCGAAGAGTTGGTTCGCTCTGCCGGAGGCGAAATCGTGGGTTCGCTGGTGCAAGTGTTGCCGCAATGGAATCCTGCGACACTGATAGGCTCTGGCAAAGTCGAAGAGATCAGAGAGATGGCCCAAAGTATTCAGGCCAATTTGCTCGTTATGGATCATCACCTCTCCGGAGTCCAAACCAGAAACTTAGAGCAAGCCATCGGCTGCAAAGTTTTAGATCGCAATCAATTAATCCTAGATATTTTCGCGCAACGAGCCCACACCTTCGAAGGAAAGTTGCAAGTGGAACTGGCGCAGATGCTGGATCAACTCCCGCGCATGGTCGGCGCCTGGATGGAATCCCTCTCGCGACTGGGCGGCGGTATCGGAACCAGAGGCCCCGGCGAAACTGCACTCGAGCAAGATCGCAGGCGCATCCGCGAACGCGCTCACAAAATCAGAAAGCAATTGGACGTGGTCGGAAAAAATCGCGCACAACACAGACAATCCCGGCGCCGCCACGAAATCCCAAGCTTCGCATTGGTGGGCTACACGAACTGTGGCAAGAGCTCACTCCTCAATCGCTTAACAGGCTCGCAAGTGCTGTCAAAAAATCAAGTCTTCGCGACACTTGATCCAACAACAAGAAAAATTTTCTTGGCCGATGGTCCGCCAGCCGTAGTGACCGACACGGTAGGGTTCATCCGCAAACTTCCCCCACAACTGATCGAGGCCTTCAAAGCCACACTAGAAGAAAGCGCCGAAGCCGACGTACTTTTGCATGTGATCGACTTGTCGTCACCGAACATGCGCCGCCAAGTCGAAGTGGTCGACAAACTGATCGAGGAATTCGGCTGGGAAAATAAACCCATCATTCACGTCTACAACAAAGTCGACGTAGCCCCAGTAGAAGCCCAATTCCGAGTCAACAAATTCCCCCGCTGCTTCGTCTCGGCAGTGACAGGCCAAGGCATCGAACACCTAAAAAAAATAATGACCGAATCCATAGCCAGCCTACAAGCTGACGTGGATCTCTATTTCTCAAAAATGGAAGAACACAAGATATTCGACCTCAGTCGCGAAGGCCGAATCGTAAAAAAAGAACCAGCCACCGAAGGCACTTTCTGCAAAGTGCAACTAACACCCGCCCAGCTCAACAAGTGGAAAGACTATATCATCAAGTGAGCAAAGCGCAGCCGTAGCAGTAAACATGATCATTTTGTCAGAACATTATTAACCTAAACAAAAAAGGCTCTGATCTATTGAAGCCAGAGCCTTTTGCACCAGTTTTTGGGAAAGATGTTAGTGTTTTTGTAGCATCACCAAAACCGATGATACTCATTTAATCTCGACTCCAGCCGATTTTTTAATGTCCCGCTGGTTGGGGTTGGGGTACCATGTAGAGCATCAATGATCGCCATGCAGACTCAAGAACTGCGATCTCAATCATTTGCTGGTGGGGAAAGCCGCCAACAATAACCTTGCCGGCGCGTACCCATTGTATCAGCCGTTCTTTAGGAACAGAAATTTTTAATAGTGCCGTGCCGGGAAGGGAATGTTGTACAAACGGCATACCTGCCGAGAAAAATGCAGCTTCTTGGCCGTCGAAATCACTGCTCCATGATTCTGTCCTGCCGTCTTTAAGCTGTGACACATTCTGCGCTTGCCAAAGAGTCAGTTCTTCAGGTGAAAGTTTCCGAAATAGATCAATTGTTTCACCGTCCATAGAGCGAAGTAGATATTCGTCCAATGATATCTGTCTGATCATTTTTTCGTTTTGAAACAGCCAAATCTTTTTATTCTTCACATAATCATGATGTGTCGCCAGTGTGGGCTGAGGTACTTGTCTGGAATCAAAAACATAGTCGCCGGCGATTATTTGCCATTCAGCCTCCCCGAACGTCAAATTGGATCGCGGGTCATGTACCGTGCCAACTGAAATCTCTGTCAATGGGGCCTTACCTTCCGCCTCACGAATCTGATTGACTCGATTAAGCATGATACTCTCACTAACGGGTGTTAAAGGCCTGAGATAGTAGTAGATATCTTCCCAATATCGTAGCTTGGGAAAATTTTCTAATTCGGCCCTAGCTTCACTTCCTACTGCATAGACTTGTGAGCATTGATCGATTCCATGGGCCTTGGGTGGAACTATGAAAATAATCACTAGCCCGACATAACGAACAAGTGTAAGAAACTTTGACACTTTAAACGAATGTGACGACCTAACAGGCCTTTTTGTATTCATACCTTTTAGCAATTCAACAAATATGCCAGGGGAGCGAGCTTAAAACCAAATGATTTACTTCGAAGCTCAGACTGAATCTGAAAGACTTTCGAGGTGAAAAAGGGCGACCTCACTGGACGGAAAGGCACTGCCCGCTTAGCCAGAAATGGACCCAGATTTAACCAGCAAGGTGATCTGGCCTGATTGGACCCCTTGAAACTCAATGGAGGGCGCTCCTGAAAGCGTGACGCGTTTTTTTATCGTACTCGATAAAAAATTCAGGTGAACCCAAGGATGGGTGGGCCCCGGAATTGAGTTTCAAGGGGTCCAATCAGGCCACGTTTACAAGACTAGTTGAGTACTGGCAACATCTCCACAAACCGCTGAACATTCGATATTTGCTCTGCAGGATTGCCTCCGGCGAGGATTGTCTGAATGAGCCCACTGAATTGTTCATTGGTGAAATTCTTGGTGTCCACCAATTTGCGATCGAGCGGCGTCAAATCTGCCGGCAAGGTCACCGGAATCGGATCTGGTGCAGGAATCCCTTTGGGCATAATCAACGTCAGCGGTGGTTGTCTCAAGCGAATCAGCTTCAGCAGCAATTCCTTCAGACCTTTGCCATCTTTGCCTTCAGCGTACAAACCTTGGATGATCTGACTTGTCTCTACCTGTTCAAAATAGGTTTGCGCCACGACGTTGTCTTCTCCACCGGCGTAGTTCTGCCCATTTAAGGTGGATTGCTTCAGGCTTTGATCGGCAGATCCAAAACCAAAAATCGACGGAGTTTTATAAACACCCACGGTCAGCAACAAATGCCTAGCCAGAGGATCACGATTCAAACTCTGCTCATTTTGGGATGCGATTCTCTGTCCTAAGATTTCGACCAGGTGAGTGTCTCGGTTAGGAATTCCTAAGTATTTGGCGATGTTTTCATCTAGATTTTTAGGAATCACATAGCCGTGGGCGACGTCCGACGGAATTTTGACCTTGACGCTAGAACCATCCGCTAAAGTCACGTCCATGTCGGTCTCTAGATTATCAGTCATAATCTCTGCCAAGGTCGATTGCAGGGAGTCGCGCAGCTGTGGAAGATTGAAAAAGCTGTCCGAGTTTTCGTCAAAAGAACCTTCCTCCACATCGGGATTTTCCTGAAGTTTTCGGGTGAACAAAAATTTGGCCGCTAATACCTTATCCATCCACATACCCCTGACATCGATTTGGTCGACGTAGGGATTCTTCGAATTGGGATCCTTCTTGTCCAAGAACGGTCGACCAACTTGTCCGACCAATGCAAAGCCAGGCTTCGCCTTGATGCCTGAGCAATCCAGTGCATGTGAATCGACATCCGCCAAGCGCACTGGTTGTGGAGCTTCCGTCGGCTTGGAAAGATCACCCACTAAACAAGTGGTCTCTGGCATGGTCAGAACTGAAATCAGAAAATTCCCGGCTTTGACTGCGGCATCATGTAAGTCTCTAAGAAAAATATGGTCAGCATCATTGAGAGTCGTGTCTGTCCACTCTTTGGAGTCATCTGTGACCCCAGCTGCGTACTTGATTCGCTCCACCACTTCCATAAATGTTCGCAGATCATAAAAAATCGCGCCAATATGTTTGGCGTAAGTGGTGTCGTCCATCATGCTAAAAATCTCGCGACCGCGACGACTGCCGCTCAAGCGAACAGACTCCCAGTAGCGGGCGATGATACTGTCGACGATGGCCACATTGGTTGTACCCTCGTCGAATCGCTTGCAGCCGGCATTGATGTCAGCACTTTCATCCGTGCAAAATCGATAAGGGGCCAATTTCATTCCTGCGGCCTTCAAGGCGCTGATCGTGTCTGTTGATTTCAGATTCAACACCGATCCATCACTCTTCTTCAGTTGACGGCCGTAGGCAAAGTTCAGTGCTGCGACATCATATTTGCCCAGTGTGGGCAGAACATTGAGATCCGTGGCACCATAATCCATCACCGAACTGTACGGAACGGCGTAATCAATTCCAAAAGCACTTAGCTCGGCTTTGCTGTAAAAATTAGCCGCGTCTTCCGAGCCTGAAAAATTATGGCGAAGGCCCAAGTTGTGACCCATCTCGTGAACCAAAATGGGTTCAAACAATTCAGGCATGATGATGTCCAAGGCCGCTTGCTTTTCTTCGGTGGATAGATCTTCCCAGGGTTTCATGTCGTTCGAGAACTGGCGAACCAAGGCGTTCACCACTTTGGTGTTGGCCTCTGTCATACCGGAGGGATACATGCAGGTGTGGTGGTTGGCCAATAACACATCTAAAGAATTGCTCTTCATGTTCTTATTGTTGGCAGGATTTGATAGCGCTTTGATATCGCGCCCGGTAGCGGACCCAACCAATTTGGAAACTGTGCTATTGGAGGTCGGACTGGCCCCTACAATCCCTCTTAATTTCTGTAAACTCTTGGCCAAATGTGGATTTGGACGAATCAACAGTGGCGCCATCGCATTCAAACCTTTGGGTGCTATTTCCTGGGCTGGAGGAGGTGTTGTTTTTGCTATTTTTTGCGCCATTTTCAAGTTTCGAATCTCTTCATAGGAAACCCGTGCTGAAGACTTCATCGTGCCTGAAAACATCGCCACGTGCCCACTGATGATTTCGCCCGTGTCTGGGTTGGCAATGGTTGGTCCATAGCCCAAAAGACCGCCCACGGGATCTTCCACGAGTACGATCATGCTGTTGCGCAAATCGCCGGGATTTAATCCTGCGGGATCCTTCAACGTCAGGCGAAATTGTGCGCCCGCTGATTTTAAGCCATTGTTCAACTTATTAAAAGCCTCATAAGCCGCTTTTTTCAGAGACTGATTTTCTGGTTTGTTGAACTCGTCACTCAGGTAGTAAACCACTTCGCTGCGTGCTGGATTCCAACGATTCATCATGCGCACTTCTCCGTTGGTGCGCTGAACGTCGTCCACATCCGTTTGGTCAAACGCCGTTTTAAAAAATCCAAAGGTATTTTCATCCTCTAAAGGGTAATTGACGGCTTGGTAACCAGGTGTGGCCACCGCACTCATTTTCACCAGGCTGTAATTCGACACCACTGTGGTGGTCAGATCTGAAAGTGAGCGCGCACCTGCGGCACAATGAAGGTCAGAGGTCAAAGTGCGCTCAATCTGAAAATTGATATGATCATCCGCAAATTCCCAGTTCAAAACTCGGTTGCTGGATTCAGTCATGCAACTGTCTTTGCCTAAGACTTTCATGATTTCATTGGGCAAAGTAGTGACCTCGGCCACCGTCACCTTAGAGAAATCGGGCTTGAACTGGCCTTTTTGCTGCCAGGTGATGGACTTGTCTTCTTCCTCGGTATTTTTACAATTGTTGTAGCGATCCGTGGCGCAGTGAAAATCTATGTGAGTGATCGGAATTTCAAAAACCAATTTCTGATTCTCTGGATTGGCGGTGAAATTTTTGTCGGCTTCTTGTTCCCAAGCTTGCAATGCTGTTTCAGTGAAGACGAATTTGATTTTTTTCGCATCCCCCGCCATGAAGGGCTGAATGTTAGTGGCAGAGCGGCTGACTGCGCCGGTGGATGGCACATAGAGATATTCGCCCTTGGTATCGACACTGGATTTCGAGTAGACTTCTTCCTTTAGCATTGATTGGTACGGCAAAGTTTTCGTGCAGGCAGAGATACCTACCATGGCCATCAATAGTGCGCTCGTGGAAATAGCTAGCTTCTTCATAAATTCACTCCTATGCCGATGTGGGCTTGGGATGATTGATCATTAAAATAACTAAAATTGGAATCTTTGCCGTTGGCCACAAGCATGTCACCATGATTGGCCAACCCCACGTTCATCGAAAAAATTTTATTAAAGTCGTAAGACAAGATCGCATCGGTCAGAAACGCAGAAGCCTGCTCTCCGTGATAGGCGAAGCCCACGTCCTCTTCGGCTTTCAAGATCACTGAAAATTTCTGGGTTAGGTACAATGTGAAGGACATCTTGGTCGCCGACAAATACTCAACATTAAAGCTTCCATCTGAAGCCACATCATAGCTGTGCAGATTGCGGGTGAAATACTGTTTCAACAGAAATTTGGTTGGCAGACGTGACATGGGATGGTCCCATACCAGGATTTCACCGATGCCAAAACCTCCGTTGAAAGTCTGGTTCACTCGGGCATTTTGATCTGTTGGCAAAATGCCGCTGAGTTTTCCTTTGAGCTGAAACAAGGAGGTTCTGGTCTCTTTGGTGAACTCATTCATCACCAAGCTCACCGGGGTATTGGACAGCACTGAGTCCTGGGTGTTCAGCGTGTCTTGAGTGACTATGACCAGCGCATTCATCGACCACGTTGAGTTGAACTCGTAGGCCGGCACAAATGTGTAATCGAGTTCTTCCTGCCGTTCGAAAACTCCGCTTTTGTAAAGATTCGAATAATAATCAACGTCAGTTTCTAGAGAAAAAGCGGAGGGGGTCGCAGGTACCGACATAAGAGCGGTTGAACTTTTCGATTGTGCCAAGGCACCGCCCGGAAGACCCAAGGTCAGTGCTAAAATAGCAAAATATGGCAAAAAACCACTCTTCAATCGCATTTAGTCTCCGCTCAGACGCTGAAGCTATTGCGAAGGATGTGCCACGAACTCAGGGAACCGCTGCGAATAACTGGGTTTTTAGAAGGATTTTCATCATGGTGGCTGTCGATCTGTTGGTCGATCGGGCCCATTTTAGGTTGTTCCGAAGTACGGACGGCAGAAGCTCTCTGTGGTGACTGAAACGTTGTCTTAGCCGCATTGAAATTGCAGTTCTCATAGTCTGGGTGACGATTGTGTCATAACGCGAAGCTTCGCAGGGGCTGGAATTTTAGGTTTTTTTGAAACGTCGTTTGAGGCGCAGTTCTCGGCGCTTTTCTGCTTCAGACGCGCGTCTGCGGTCTTCATCGTTTTCAAGCACTAACGGTCGTACGAGCGTTGGTTTTTTGTCTTGGCCCAAGGCTACAAAAGTTAGATACGCGCTGGCGGTGTGAAAGCGTTCGCCGGTTTGCGGGTTTTCGGCATCGACGCGAACGCCGATCTCCATGGAGGTTTTGTGCACGAAATTGACTTGGCCTTTGATATTGACGACCCAGCCCTTATAAACGGGCGCGATGAAATGCAGATCATCGATGGCGGCGGTCACAACAGGTTTTGCGGAGTGTCTTTGTGCAGCGATGGCGCCGCAGATATCGATCCATGACATGATAACGCCCCCGAAGATTGAGTCGAGGGCGTTGGTATCGGTCGGCAATACTAGTTGGGTCATCACAACTCTCGACTCAGCCGGGGTTTTCCCCTTTTGAATATTGTCTTGAGTTGTTGACGACCCAGCCATTTTTTATTTTTAGATTCCCATGCCTACATCACCAGCGCCACGGCCACCGTTGATGTCATTGCGTTGACCAGGGATGATGTTCACTCCGCCAACAGTTGCACTGCCTGCAGGAATGGTTTGTGTTGCTGGAGCTGCTGTCGCAGTTGTGGCTGCTGCAGCCTCAATGCGAGCTTCGCTCTCAACAAAACCCAAGTGAGGAAGGCACCATACAATCAACTGTGCGCGAGATTTCACATTCATTTTTTTATAAATATTTGTGAGGTGAAATTTCACTGTTTTTTCGGTAACAAACAGTTGGTTTGCAACTTCCTTGTTAGACAAACCTTTAGAAACCAGTTCTGCAACCTCGGCTTCTCTATTCGAAAGACCCTTTTGTATTAGTACATCTCTGAGCATCCTTGCTCCCTCCCATTTATTTAGAGACACCGTCATGTGGCATCCCGGTTAGTCATTTGTTTGCTTCTTTACCCAATCCCTTTATAAACTTTTTCAAATCGCCCTTGGCCTAGGCTGGCTTTTTTTATTTTGCCGGCACACTGCTTCTGGACTTGTCACTGACCCCATTTTTTCAGCTCTTCCGGTTCTTCGTCTTAAAAACATCCGATGTTTTTGCGACAGAAGCCTTGGAAAACCCGATTGGAGTCCTGATTTAAGTGTGCCGAGTACAGGCCCCATTTGCAAGAGCGGTAAAAAAGTTTTTTTCGAACTAGACCCATTAGAATTTCAAATTTTATGTAACAGAGGAAATGATAGGGACATTAGCCCCTGATTTCATTCATCAAAGCTTTGTGCAGAAGTAAAACGTCGCGGCTAGACTGCCCCAATCGCGTGATCAACTGGACGGCAATTTTTTTAAGAATGGGAATGGCCCACACTGGATGTTGGTCACAAAATTTGCCGAAGGACTCGCGATTCAGCACCAAAAACTGACATTGGTTATCGCAGAGGATGGTGGCAGATCTGGGTTCGGCCTCAATGAGGCCGGCCTCTCCCAAACCAGGTGTCATCTTGTCGGTCAGGATGGCCACTTTGTAGAGATCGCTTTCTGTGGTTTTTTTATAAACACTGACCTGTCCTGAAATCAAAATGTAAAAATCGGCGCCGACTTCACCCTCAGTCAGAAGCGCCTTCCCGGCAGAAAATTCCTCTTGCTTCATGATGTTGGAAAGTGCCGCTAGGGCCTCAGGAATATCCTTAAGACCACTGAAAAGACCCACGTGGGAAAGAATATCAAGCTTGGCTGCCGTGGCGATTTTATCCGGCGACACTGTCAGCTTCCTTTCGTTGTTCAATCACGATGGCCAAAGCACCTTCTTCGATCACACGATCTTTCTCGGGATTGAAGATGGGATTGTTGAATTTGAGTGCCTTCACCGATTGCAAATTTTTGACCAGCTCCGCAACATTCGGCGTTTGCTGTGCCCGCTTCAAAGCCGCGTCTTTGGCAGCATGACTGTTGCCGGCATTTTCTAAAATACCAATCAGAGTTTGATCCGTGATATTGGCCGCAAAATGCGCACTTAAATCCGAATACTTCTTGCCCAAAAACTGCTTCGGAATGGCCTTAGTGCCAACGAAAGAGCTGTGCTGCGGACTTAAAAGCTCGTGATAGACATTGGCAATTCCCACTCCACCCGTCGCCGAAGCCAATAACAACCGTGACACTTCCCGGCTGTAAATGATTTCATTCACGTGCGCCAATCGCAAATACTGATCCATGGAAGAGTCTATGATCTCTGCCGTTAGCGGTACCCCGCGCGCCATGGTGTTCAGGGCCATCGCGGTCATGATTGTGCGAGCGTCCGCTTCCGTGATCGTCGGTTTCTGTCCGTTCGGTCCCGGAGTGGCGTCGGCCAAAATGAGCACTTTCACGGCGCGCTCTGGAGCGCATCGGCGCAAATTCACTTCCATAAAGTGATCGCCACGGATCACCCGCACATTTTTCAGTCGAGGGATATCATGCAGTTTGTCGATCTCATTGTCTGGTGCTGCGTTCACTAAGACCAAGTCGGTGTCTTTGATATTGGGATTAGAGTCCAAAAGATGAATCAAAAAATTCAGCATGCCCTCTTTCCAGCCACAAATCACAAAGTGATTCTTTAAGGTGTTTGAGTCCACAAATCCCCTCCGTTCCCGCAACGCCCGTTCTAAAAAAAATGAAGATACTTTCGCCGTGACGATGGCAATACCGCAAACCCCAGAGACCATCAAAATGCCAGCGTAGAAACGCCCCTCGGTGGTGACCGGATATTTATCGCCATAGCCCACGGTCAATAGCGTGACGATCCCCCACCAGATAGCATCTTCGATGGAACCGATATTGTGATCTTTGGCCGCAGCTTCATAGTAGTAAACCACGAAGCTAGTGCTAAACCAGACAATGACGATGAACACCAAGGCTGTGAGCAACGGATTCTTCATCAGCAGCACGCGGAACTTTAACCAAAGTTTGCGAATTTTCCTGAATAAGCTTTTTTTCTGAAGGTTTTGCGATGGTTGGCTCACCTCTTCATTGTGAGCGTGGAATTCCCCAATGAAAATAGAAAATTAGTCCAATCCAGACTCTGGACCATGAACAGTCAGAGTTTCACGGTTCCATTCACTACGTTGGATCAGTCGATAGGCAGAAAAGAATCCCGAAAACAGGAAATATCCAAAGAGCAGTGAGGCCAGGATCGCGTGAGGTCTAGCCAGTGTTGTGCGCTCGGAAACCTGCACCACTTGGGTTTCCGCCACCCAATCAGAGACATGCCTGCGGTCGAAACGAAAAAGCGCCAGAACACGCAGTGCCAGACTGAAGAAAAAGGACAAATAGTCCGTCAACACACGCAAGACACATTGGTACCACGAGAGTCCGTCAGCACCGTGCACGTCCACCACTCGCAGTCCAAAAATCAATTTCCCCACGGTCGCCCGCAGGAATTTAAGAAATAAAACATGATAGCTAAAAACCAAGGACAGACACAGAATCAGCCAGGACCAAGAGATCTGCAGCGTGCGATCATCGAGCCATGAAGCCAAAAATTGAATCCAAACCGGAGTCAGAAAAACCAGCACGATGAATTGGTCGACCAAATAGGCCAAAACTCTTCTCCAAGTTTCTGCCACCACATATTTTCCAGGCACCATCACCTCTTGTTTTTCCCAAATTGAAACATCCAAAGAATGGATCAAATCCCTTCACGTATCAAATTGATTCACACAAATATCGAAGCAACTATTATGTTTAGCTGGGAATCGAAATCGTCTCATTTTATCAAGTTTAATAAACATGTAACCGATTGATATGTCTGGAGGATTTAGTGCGATACTGGGTCCTTAAATTGAGCGTATTTTTTTCTTGGCTGTTGCCAACGGTCTGCTTTTTTCTTTGTGCGTGCAATAATTTGAAAGCAGTCAAGAGCACTTCCGGCGGAACTGCCACGCCAACCACTGCACCTCTTTCAGACACTCTAATTTCAGTTTCTTCCGGAGGCTATCACTCCTGCGGTATTACCAGCGCTGGTGCCGTTCAATGTTGGGGATTTAATTTCAGCGGCCAGCTTGGCAATGGCTCTAACACTCAGAGTTCCTCACCCGTCGCGGTCCAAGGGATAACTGCGGGCGCCACGCAAATCTCTGCCGGGGATATGAGTACCTGTGCGGTGGTCAACGGTGGAGTGCAATGCTGGGGTTACAATGCCTTCGGGCAACTGGGAAACAGTTCGACGACGGATTCCACCACGCCAGTGGCCGCCACAGGGCTCACTACCGGTGTCACGCAGGTGAGCATCGGATACGATCACGCCTGCGCGGTCGTCAACGGCGGCGCCTTTTGCTGGGGCAACAATAGCGCCGGACAGCTGGGGAACAACACACTAGTCAGCAGCAACTTCCCGGTGCAAGTTTTAAATAATGGCCTGACGGCACTGACTGGAGTGCAGTCCATTGCGGCTGGAAATGGCTCTACCTGCGCCATCGCCAACGGTGGAGTTTTTTGTTGGGGCAATAATTCCAACGGCCAATTGGGAGACAACACTCTGGTCTCAAAATCGGTTCCACCCGCTGTGGGAATTATCACTAGCGGCGCCCAGGCCATTCAGCTCGGAAACCTCTACGCCTGTGCGATCGTCAACGGCGCGGTTCAGTGTTGGGGAAGCAACTCCAACGGCCAATTGGGCAATGCCACGACCACCGATTCTCCAATTCCTGTGGCCACTGGAACTTTGACCAGCGGAGTAACCGCCCTCAGCACCCTGGGCTCTTCCGGCGGAGGACTCACCACCTGTGCGGTTAAGTTGGGCGTGGCTTTTTGCTGGGGAGCAAACTCGAATGGACAGGTGGGTAACGGAACTACAGTCGATCAACTATCGCCGGTTTCACTCTCTGGCCAGGGATTGAGCGTGGGCACCCAGCTGATCTCTGCCGGAGGATTTCATAGCTGTGCGCTGAACGACAGCGGAGTCTCCTGCTGGGGCATGGGTGTCTACGGGCAACTAGCCAATGCCTCCACCACGGAACAGCACACGCCGACGGCGATCAACACCTACTCGGCTGGCTTGGTGCAGATCGCCCAAGGTTTCGATCACACCTGTGCGCTGATTCGAGGCGGAGTGAAGTGCTGGGGACACAATGCCTCTGGACAACTGGGTGACGGAACCCTGATCGACCACTCAACGTCTGTCGCTGTGGTGGGCTTAAGCTCTGGAGTGCAAGCCATTGCCGCAGGAAATGGCTTCACCTGCGCACTAGTGAACGGCACTGTCCAGTGCTGGGGACTGGGCACCTCGGGACAGTTGGGAAATACGGCCAGCCTCACCAGCTCAGTGCCAGTGAATGTCAGCACGATCACAGGAGTGCAATCCATTTCCATCGGTAGCGGGTCTCACGCCTGTGCGGTGGTGAGCGGTGCTGCTTTCTGCTGGGGACTCAACACGAATGGGCAATTGGGAACCAACGACATGGTGACCTACAATTCTCCACAACCGGTGTCCGGACTTGGCAGCGGGGTTGAGTCCATCTCTGCGGGACTCAGCCATACTTGCGCCGTGGTCAATGGAGGGGCTCAATGTTGGGGACTCAACGGCAACGGACAGCTGGGAAATAATTCCGTGGTGCAAAGTCTGACCCCCGTTGCGGTGACGGGATTGACTGCGGCTGTCAGCGCCATCACCGCCGGAGGTTCTCACTCTTGCGCCATCACTGCGGGCGGTGCCCAGTGCTGGGGGTTCAATAGCAGTGGGCAATTGGGAAATGGAAACAACGCCCAACAGTTGACCGCAGTGAGCGTCACTGGATTGACCGCAGGTATCATGGAACTTTCTGCAGGAGTGGCTCACACGTGCGCCATCCTGAATGGCAATACCAAGTGCTGGGGTGCCGGAGTCAACGGCGAACTGGGAAATAATTTGAATGCTGCCTCTTCCAGCGCAGTTCAGGCCAGCGCTCTGACCAGCGGCGTTTCGCAAGTGGTGGCTGGCAACAATTCCAGTTGTGGCATCGCTAATGGATCCGTCATGTGTTGGGGACTTAATGGCAACGGACAACTGGGCATAGGATCCATCGTCGACAGCCCGATTCCTGCGACTGTGACTGGACCCTAAGAGCTGGATTGTCTGGAAACTCCCATCACACCTTTGATTTTCTGCAATTGCAAAATCACGTTGTTGAGCTGGGAAAGATTTTTCACGCCGACCTCAAAAGTGGAAATAGCTTTTTTATCCCTGGTGGTACGGATGTTGGCATTGGTGATGTTCATGCCTTCCATAGAGAAAGCCTCTGACATCATTTTTAGTAAGCCTGGAGTATCCTGCGAAACCACTTGAATGTGAACCGTGCGTTCTTGTTGTTGCTCGGAGTTGGGATTGTTCCACTCGACCTCCACCCGGCGCATTTGATCAAACTCGAAAGCTTTGCGGCAGTCCGAGCGATGCACGGTAACGCCGCGGCCGCGGGTGATGAAACCGACGATGGGATCCCCTGGAATGGGAGCACAGCATTTGGCGAAATAAACCAATACGTCATCCATTCCGCCGACTGAAATCAGAGAGCCCGATTTTTTTATTCTTTGCGCCGCGGACTTAAAAACTTTTTGGATGAAATTGGGATCTTTTTTATCTTCGGCGGTCGGTTGCCGCGCGACAGAAGTGTGCAGGTCTGGCGCAATTCGCTCGAGCACATTTTTTGGCTCTAGCTTGCCATAACCGACGCGCACCAGAACCTCTTCATCGTCATGGATGCCGAAATCTTTTTTCAGCTTCTCCATCATCTCGCCTTTGAGATATTTGGTGGCGGATGCCCCATATTTTCTAAATTCCCGATCCATCAATTCTTTTCCTAGGATCAGAGAACGCTTACGCTGCTCTTCTTTGACAAAATTGCGAATCCTTGATTGGGCACGATTGGTGACGCAAATTTTTAACCAGTCTTTCGACGGCTGCTGAGTGGCCGATGTCACTATTTCGATGGTGTCCCCATTTTGCATTTGGTGTTTCAGCGGCACCATGCGTCCGTTGATTCTGGCGCCCACACAATGATTGCCCACGTCCGAGTGAATGGAGTAAGCGAAATCCAGCGGCGTCGCCCCCTCTGGAAACTCGCGCACGTCGCCTTTTGGAGTGAACACGTAAATTTCACTTTCAAACAAATCTGTTTTGACCGTATCCAAAAATTCTTCCGAGTTGTGCACCTGCTGATTCCAATTCACCAGATCTTTCAGCCACTCGAATTTTTGTGCGGTCTCATCATTGATGCTGCCGCGCTCTTTGTAACGCCAGTGGGCCGCGACCCCACGCTCGGCCACTAAATGCATTTCTTTGGTGCGGATTTGAATTTCGATGCGCTCCCCGCCAGGACCGATCACCGTGGTATGCAGCGAGCGATAGTTGTTCGTCTTGGGCATGGCGATGAAATCTTTGAAGCGACCTGGGATCGGTTTCCACAGATGATGGATGTGACCTAAAACTTCATAGCACTGAGGCAAATTGTCCACTAGAACACGAAAGGCCAAAACATCGTAAACCTGATTGTAATCGATCGAACGATTTTGCATTTTTCGATAGATCGACCACAAATGCTTCGACCGACCCTGAATTTCAAAATCTTTAAAACTCGAAGTGCCAAGTTCCTTGGTGATCATGCGCTTCACTTCATCGATGTACTGCGAATGATCTTTCTCTGTCTTTTGCACCAACTGCGAAAGTTCATAGAACATGTCTGGACGATAAAAACGAAATGCCAAGTCTTCGAGTTCAATCTTCAGCGCACTGATACCCATACGACTGGCTAGCGGACAGTAAATCTCTAGCGTTTCAAGAGCAATGCGCGCCTGCTTTTCGTAGGCCATGTGATTGAGCGTGCGCATGTTGTGCAAGCGATCCGCAAGCTTCACCAAAATCACGCGGACGTCTTTCCCCATGGCCACGATCATCTTGCGAATATTTTCGCCCTGACGTTCCGTGGAAGTTTTAAACTGCATTTTCGAAATTTTGGTCACACCATCGACAAGGGCTGCGACAGTGTCGCCAAACTCTCGGCGAATGTCTTCAACCGTGGCGTGAGTGTCTTCCACCGTGTCATGCAAAAGTCCTGTGATGATGGAGTCGATGTCCAAATGCAGATCTGCTAAAATTCCGGCGACATTGAGAGGATGGGAAATGTAGGGCTCGCCACTTCGGCGAATTTGGCCTTCGTGCATGCGCTCAGAAAAATGGTAAGCCTTATCAACGATGGCCAAATCGGCATTGGGATAATAGGAAAGAATGCGGCGATTCAAATCCTCAACACTTCGAAGCTGCTTGTCTGATAACCGATCGCCTGCGGCAAAGTTAGCCATTGGATAATATTAACTATTTAGGGGAAGTTTGTCTCTGCTTTGTCTGCGCAAGACCTGGGAATTGCAAGACTTCGGACTAAAGCCCGAGGCCCACCGGCCTACTTGTTCAAATCTTTTTCGATTTGCAGCTCAGGAGTTCCGCGCTCAGAACCACCATAATTGAAAGCCACGTTGCCGATAGCGACTTCGCGAAGGGCGCCAACGATGTATTTGTTGCCTTTGGTGGCCACAGTCATCTCGGAACCTTTTAGAAGTTGTTTAGCACGCTTTGCAACCAGCAAGACCAAGGCAAAACGATTGGGAACTTTTTCTAAACAATCTTCAACGGTCACGCGAGCCATGGATACTCCCTTGGTTACAACGAAGCCTCGGTTCTACTGTAATTTATAGCAGTTCAGCAATGATTTTCTTAAAGAGAGCATAGGAAGCTTCGAAGTCGTCGTTGACCACCTGAAAGTTGAACTCTCCCACTCGGGAAATCTCTTTTTCAGCGTTGCTCATTCGCACCTCTAGGTCGGCGGGCACTTTTCCATCACGCTTGATGACTCGACGACGCAGCTCGTCAATACTGGGCGGTAGGATGAATATGGACTTTGATTCGGGGTATTTGCGGCGGAAGGTCTCGGCGCCCTGGACATCCACATCCATGATCACGCATTTTCCCTGAGCCCAAGCTTTTTCCAACTGGTCGCCAGGCGTGCCGTAATAATTTTGGTGGACCTTGGCGTGTTCGACGAAAAAATTTTTCTCCAGCAAGCGCTGAAACTCTTCAACGTTGATGAAATGGTAGGGATGACCTTCGCTCTCTCCCCGGCGCATGGGCCGAGTGGTGCAGGTGATGACGTCCACCAACCTTGGATCTTCTTTGCTGATGCGCTCGACGAAACTGCTTTTCCCCGCGCCGGAAGGTGCGGCGACGATGATCATCTTAGTGCGGGTGGAGCGCGAATCATTCGACATTTTGAACTTGCTCTCTCAGTCTCTCAATGAGTGTCTTAGCCTGTACCACGATTTGCGTGAGCTTGGAAACACTGGATTTCGAACCGATGGTGTTCACCTCGCGCAGCAATTCTTGAGTGTAAAAATCCAGCTTCTTACCCATGGGTTCGTTGATGTGCAAAAGCTGCCGATAGTTGCGAATGTGCTCTTTTAAGCGACTGAGTTCTTCGTTGATGTCGGATTTTTCCAGCTGCATAACGACTTCTTGCGATAGCCTTGCCGAGTCAATCTCTACCCCACTCATGCGGGCTTTGATTTTTTGCTCGAAACGCGCCGACAGATTTTGGTTCACTTCTTCACGAACTCCTTGCACATCATTGACTTCCTTTTCTAGCGATTTTAGCAAGGTTTCGAGGTCACCACGCAGACCCCGGCCTTCCCGCAACCGCTCTTGATCGGCCGCCGCACAAGCTTTCTTCATAGCCACAAGCAGTGCTTTCTTTTCGTCCAAGGAAGGGCCGGTGGACTCATCCAGGCGAATCACATCGGGCATTCTGGCGATGGTCTCAACGCCAATTCCCTGCGCCGTGGTGCGGAGTTCTTTGGCGATGGTCAAATAGGCCTGATGATATTTTTTGGCCAGGTCCTTGTTCACCACCACTTGCGCCAAAGTCACGCCAGGCTTGGATTTTCGGCTAACAAAAATATCCAAAGTGCCGCGCTCAAAATGTTCGCCGATGATTTTCTTTAAGTCCGACTCAAACGGGATGAACTCCCGGGGAAGGTGAAATCGATGCTCCAAGAAACGGCCGTTCACCGCGCGCAGGCTCACTTCAATAAGGCTTTGTGAAGATTGGGACTTTCCCAATCCGAAACCAGTCATGCTCTTCATCTTTTTATTCTTGTGGTCCCTGGATTTTCAGTCAAAGTTTTTTCTTGCAAAGCGTTGGCCGATCCTGCAAATATCCAGACGAAGGTCTGCGTCGTAGGCCTTAATTTCTAAGGAGTATCAATGAGTAAGCACGTATTGCCAAAGGATCAACCGCATTTCTTTGGTCACCCGATCGGCCTTTTCGTTTTGTTCTTCACAGAAATGTGGGAGCGCTTTTCATATTACGGCATGCGTGGCTTGTTGAAACTCTACATGGTGAATTACTTGTTTGTGACTTCCCGACAAGTGCTTCAAGGCGGAGACGCGAAAAGTCCCGGCGACCCTCTTCATGTTTGGGGATGGGAAACGATTCATAACTTGATCGATTCCAATCCGGGAACTCCGATTGGAGCACACGCTTCGGTCATTTACGGCTGGTACACAGGCTTCGTATATCTGACTCCGGTCATTGGCGGATACATCGCCGATCGTTACTGGGGACAACGTAAAACTGTTTTTGTCGGCGGAATTTTGATGGCCCTTGGTCACTTCGTCATGGCTGCGGAAAACATGTTTTTCTTGGCTCTGTTGTTGTTGATCATCGGAAATGGCGCTTTCAAGCCGAACATTTCAACGCAAGTAGGAAATCTGTACGAGCCCGGCGATTCTCGTCGTGACGGAGCCTTCACGATCTTTTACATGGGCATTAACTTGGGTGCGTTCTTGTGCAACCTGGTCTGCGGAACTCTGGCTGCCACGGTCGGTTGGCATTATGGTTTCGGCGCTGCTGGAATTGGAATGGTCATCGGTCTCGTGGTTTATTTCTTCGGCCAAAAATATTTGGCTCCAGAAACAGTTGGTGCTTCCGTCGCCAAGAAAACTGTGACCGAGGACGAAAAAGGCCCTCGCGATCATCATCCATTGAGCGCCACTGAAAAACGTGCGGTTTGGGCTTTGATCGGTCTTTGTCTTTTGAACATCGTATTCTGGGCTGTGTATGAGCAGCAGGGAAATACTATGCAGACTTGGGCGGATGAAAGAACCATTTGGCCAACTGTTTTGGGCTTCCAAATTCCAGCCACTTGGTTTCAGTCGTTCAACCCATTGTTCATCTTTATTTTGGCTCCGCTGCTGGACATGTTTTGGATTCGCCAAGCTAAAAACGGCAAAGAGCCTTCGAGCGTTGGCAAGATGGCCATCGGTGCTATCATCCTGGGACTTTCCTTCATCGTCATGGTGATCGGCGCGACTCTCATGGGCACCGATAAAGGCAGCTGGTTCTGGCCCGTATTCTGTACATTGCTACTCACAGTCGGAGAATTGTACTTGTCACCGATCGGTCTGTCTTTGGTGACCAAAGTGTCGCCAATGCGAATCGTCTCGTTGATGATGGGTATGTGGCTGATGTCGAGTTTCTTCGGAAACATTTTGTCGGGCTATATCGGCTTGCTCTATGAGAAAAACATCCTGACTCCGGTGGGATTCTTCTGGTTCCTCACTGCTTTAGGTGTGGCGACAGGATTGTCGATCTGGGCATTTTCGAAACCGCTGAAGAAAGCCATGGGGAATCCTGCTTAGGGATTTCCTTTCCAAGCGCGGGTGAATTGTTGGAGGGTCTTTTGGGTCCAGTTCCGGGGCCCACCCTTCCTGGGTTCACCTGCATTTTTTATCGGGTACGATAAAAAAACGCGTCACGCTTGCAGGAGCGCCCTACACTGGACCCAAAAGACCCTCCAACAATTCACAGTGCTTGAAATGAAGATCCTGTGATTAATAGCGACAACTCTTTCGGGGAGCGCATTCTGTATACTTTGATGTGAGCGGATCTGGGTTCATCCAGTAGGTTCGCCAGAAATTTCCTCATTGCCCAGTACTGTATTATATTTGACCATAGAATTGATTGAGTTGAGAAATATTGGCGCATGATGGTCTCTCTGTTTTCGCCGCATATTTTTTCTTTGGTTATAAAAATTCGGAGAAACGTGCGTTTTGAAATTCGATAGATAATCAGAGGCAACGAGTAATCCAGCCAAATCACCACGTCTAGATCATGCCAAAAAACTTCTCGAACTGGAGTTCCTCCGTCAACGATCCAGCCCACGTTGCCGTCAATTTCAGTCTTAACATTTTCACTGAACTCCTTGTCTGATGACTCTGTCCAATTGGGTTTCCAAAATACGGCATCCAGCTCAATTCGTTTTAGGCCGTAGGTTTGTGACAGATATTTTGCGAGTGTGGTTTTTCCAGATCCTGCGGATCCCACGATATTGATTTTTGAATTGGAATTTAAATGAAGGCCTTCCGTGCGCCCTACCATCGGATGCTGGGATCCCTTTGAAACCAGGTCTTTTGTTTTTTCGCCAATTTCATCGTGTTCATGATGATTTTTTCTTCTAGAGTTTCCGGCGTTGAGATTTCTTCGGAGCCATCTAAAAATTGATTCACTTCTTTGTAGCCAACACTTTCCATCGGGGCCCATTGCCGCAAGCCTTGGTCTCTGAGGGATTTGACCTCTTGGATGAGGCCTTCATCCAGCATAGCCCGTGTTCGCTTTTGGATTTTTGGTAGCAGTTCTTCGCGACTGATCTGGATTCCTACTTTTTCTAGGGGCCACGGGAATTTGTTGGACTGGTTTTCGAATTCGGTTTGAATTTGCGTCAGGGTTTTCCCCTGTGTGAGCATCAGCTCCATGGCTCGGATTAGGCGGTAATGGTCGTTCGGGAAGATTCTCTGGGCGGCCACGGGATCGCGGGCTTTGAAATCCTCGTAGAGGGCTTTTGCGCCTTCTTCGGTCTCTGTCTGCTTCTGCAATTTTTCGCGGACCTCGGGATTTTCGCCGCCGACGTCGAACATTCCTTTTTCGATGGCTTGGAAATAAAATCCGGTGCCACCGACCACTAAGACCTCATTGAAATCATTTTTGATTTGCTCCATGAGGCCGTAGAAATCTCTGCAGTATTGGCCAGCTGTGATTTTTTCACCCGGGGGGACGTAGGCGTAGAGAAAATGGGGTGCTAACGCCATCTCTACAGGCGTTGGAAGTGCTGAGCCTATCCGCAAGCCTTGGTAGACTTGCACGCTGTCGCAATTGACGATGGCCGAGGAATTCTTTTGGGCTCGCTCTAGTGCATATTTGGATTTGCCAGAGGCTGTGCACCCAACGACGAAGACGACCTTCACACGATTCGCCCAAAATCCCGCTCTAGTTTTGAAAAGGGATACTCCACAGACACTGGGCGGCCGTGGGGACAGAATGAAGACAGCGGAAACTCGTCCATCTGTTGCAGCAGCGCCTGCATTTCCTCTGTGGTTTGCGCCTGACCTGCGCGGATGGCCGAATGGCATGCCATAGAGGCACAAAGATCCGCGATAGTTTTTTCGATTTGATAGGAGCCGCCGTGATCCAGGATTTCTTGGGACATCTTTTCAAGTGCTGTCACCAGGGCGGACTCTTTAAGAGCGGCCGGTGCGGAACGAATTCCCAAAGTCGCGGGCCCCAAAGATTCAATTTCAATTCCCAGTTTTTGTAGGTCTGCGGAACAGCGAAGCAGGACTTCCATTTTATCCATGGATAAATCCATGGCCAGTGGAAATAGAAAGTCCTGCACGTCCACAGGCTGACCTCTCCATGCGGACATTAATTTTTCGAACATCACTCGTTCATGAGCCGCATGCTGATCGACGAAAACCACGGCTTTGTCAGTTTGTCCGATCAGATAAGTCAAATCGGCCTGCCCCAAAACTTGCATAGAGGACCAGTGACCTGTTTTTTGCGGCATCGGAGCCACCGACGCCGGTTCGACGAAATGGGATTTCTGTTTGAACTGAATTCTGGAAAATTCTTGGTCGGCGAATTTCAAAGGCTCAATCACTGGCTGTGGCTGTTGCTGGGAGTAGGATTGAATCGCCTGACCGACATTTTCGCTCAGTGACTTAGGAATCCACGGTGCCTTCTCTAGCGTATCACGCACGCTGGCCTGAACCGCTCGGAAAGCCAGGCTGCTGTTGGCAAATTTCACCTGGGACTTGGATGGATGGATATTGACGTCGATCTCTGCCGGATCTGTTTCCACCCAAACTGCGGCGATGGGGTACTCGCCATGCATCAGCAAATTGCGGTAAGCTTCCATGACGGCCGCCTGTAAACTGCGATCTTGAATCCAACGATTTTGCGCGAACATCCAAATTTGTCGCGAGCTCTTCACGGTATTCGAGGGCGAAGCGAAAATTGCGGAGGCCTTGACCCCGTCGCGCTCGGCGGAGCCTTCGAACAACTCTTGCATCTCGAAAATCTGCTGCGCCCGTTCAAGCTTTGTTGCCACCTTCGGCCACAACGAAATCAGTTCTCGGTCCTGAGTCACGCGAAAGCTCACCTGCGGGTGAGACAAGGCCATGGCCTTAATTACGGTTTTGATCTGACTGGTTTCTGCGGAAGCTGATTTCAAAAATTTCAAACGTGCGGGCATATTGCCAAAGAGGTCTGAGATCTGGATGCGCGTCCCTTGAGTGTGACCCACGCCTTCGCTGGAATTGATTCGCCCGAACTCGCTGATGATGCGAGCACCGCTTTCGGAAGAAATGGATTTAGAACTTAGGCTCAATTTCGAAACAGCAGCGATACTCGCGAGCGCTTCGCCGCGAAAGCCGAAAGTGCTGAGCTTCCATAGATCATCGCTCTGCCGAATTTTACTGGTGGCGTGTCTGGCCAAGGCTTTGGATAAATCTTCAGCAGAAATTCCCTGGCCATTGTCGACCACGGTGACTTCGCGGCCGCCCTCGGAAAATTCGACGCTGATGTCGGTGCTGCCGGCATCTAAGCTGTTTTCCAAAAGCTCTTTCACCAAGTGCGCGGGACGTTCGACGACCTCCCCTGCGGCTATTTGATCGACGACTTCTGAGGCTAAGATTTCAATAGACATAGTGGCTGTATCCCTCAGTTCGACAGGAGTGTCAAAACTGGAAAAGCAGTGATGTTCCAAGTCCCCAATACATGGTTTTTTCCCAGTTGTATTTGAACTCAGTGCGTAAACAGGTTCGTCCCATGCGCAGGCCAAAACCGGCGCTGAAAACAGCCCCCAAAATCATGTCATCCACGTCGTAGGAGTTGTTCTTTCCGGCGCTGGTGTAGGAAATACTGTAGTGGTCATATTTAAACATCGGCCCAAAACCCGCGTAGGTGGCGACATTCGCGGTCTGTGTGAAAATGCTTTCAAATTCAAAATCCGAGTGCAGAACCCAGCCATTCGCGCCACTGGTGGCCTCCGAATAGAAGGGCGGAGCACTTGGTAGAACGTTGATGTTGATCTCTGTCACCATGTCGCCTTCCACCATGAGATCCGGCCCTACCATTTTAAAGCCATAGAAAACTAGATTGGAGGTGGGCTGAATGCCCATGGTTTGCTCCTTATAACCGACGTAATCGATGGATAGGCCGCGGTAACGGCTGCTAGCAAAGGGAGTGTACTTTTTGTTTTCTTTCGGAGCCTCAGTTTTTGTCGCGGCCGCAGCCGGCTGAGTCTTTACCGAGTCACCCATCTTGAATTCAGCGTCCGAAATAAAACCCATTTTCCCATTGGGCAATTTGATGCGATGAAAAGCACCCATTTTATTGGCGCCCGGAAAAATCCTTTTAGAAACTTCCACTTTTTCGCCTTCAGGCAACTGCGCGATCGTATCAGAATCAAAATCCGGCTGTAAGAAAACCGAGGCGCCCTCGTTGGTGATCGTTGCTGGGTCCGCGGCACTCATTTGCGGCAGCAACAAAAAGACAGCGAAAAAAAGCGTGACCAAGATGCGAATCATTGAGCTTGGAACCGCATTTTCCACACCCGCCAAAATGCTTCTAGAACGATTTTCAGAGACATTTTGCTTTTACCAACACGGCGATCCTCAAAAACAATGGGCGACTCGCTTCCCTTACAACCGGCTCTTAAAGCGCGAAATTTTAATTCGATTTGGAAACTATAGCCATTGGACTTAACTTCCGACAAATTGATTTTCCTCAGAGTTTCTTTTTTCCAGGCATTGAACCCACCCGTCCAATCGTTCAAGGGAAATCCCAAAATCAATCGCGAGTAAATTCCACCCCCGCGCGAAATGAGTTTTCGCATCAGTCCCCAGTTCACCGTGCGACCACCGTCCACGTAGCGAGAGCCCACGACAAAATCAGCGTTCTGGATTCGCTCCAAAATTTTCATCAGGTCATCCGGACGATGAGAAAAATCCGCGTCCATTTCTATCAGGACGTCGAAGCCATTTTTCATGCCCCACTCAAAACCAGCTATATAGGCGCGGCCAAGGCCTTCCTTTTTCGCCCGGGAAAGCAGGTGCAAACGCGATTGATTTTGGGCCAACCGCTGAACCTCTTGGCCCGTGCCATCCGGAGATGAATCATCCACCACCAAAACATGAAAATCACTCTTCAAAGCGAACAGAGCCGCCGTGAGGTTCGGAATGTTTTCGATCTCATTATAAGTGGGAATAACAACAAGAGTTTTCACCGGCCCTTAGTCTAGGACAAGGTGCCAAGGCTGTCTAGGTTCGTTTATCAAATTTCCTTGGAAACTAGGCGGCCTTTGGCTAAGGAAGCAGCAGTTGGTGACTCTGCGGCAGGCTTTTTCTTTCTTAAAACCGGGATATCCAGTCTTCGCTTGAGCAAAGAAGCCGGATCCTTTTCCCGTTTCTCGAGAGTGATTTTCACCTTGTCGGCCGCCTTGGTGCTGTCTTTTAAATAAAGAACTGGGTCAAATCCACAGAATCGACACACGATATTCAGACGCCAACGGATCTGCACGAAAGTTTCGGCCAAAGCCAAATAGGCAACCAGAAACAACATCACACGGGGATCAAAATGCTGCCAAATTGCCAACATGGTTAGGCCAGAGGCCAGCACCGCCGCGACCACATTAAAAATGTTGATTCGCCGTTTCGTGTAAACCACTCTTTCGGACTTACAGAAGGCGCAGTAACATTTTTTGCGGACAGCAAATATCGTCATATCCATATTATGCCAAAAAAGTGGTCCAGTCGGAAAGAGGCGAATTTGGTTTTTCGAATAATTTTGTTACAATTTAGAAATGAAGAAAGATCTATTTTTAATCGCGTCTGTGGTGTCTTTTGTAGGATTGCTCTTTTTGCTTGAGACCAAGGTCCAGGCACAGGAATACGAAGAAGTTTCTTACGAAGATCTTGTCAATCAAATCAATAAAAAGCGCGCGCGCGTTTCTGAGACCAGCAACAACACCAGCATACTCGATGACATCACCATTCACGCGGGCTTCGGACTGCTGACGTCATCTATGTTGGTCAGTGAATCGGTTCGCAACAGCCAAATTCAGCTCAACGGTTTTCAATTGTCCTTCGGCATTGATCTGTTTTCACCGCTCTGGGTGGCGGAAGCGGCGATTCGAAATTTTGGCTCTGGAAGCAGTGGCTCTGCCAACTATTCTTTTCGCGAACTGGATATGAAAGTATTGTACCGATCAGCAGCCAATCCCGGCGACATCGGCATTCGTGTGGGCGGCGGACTTGCGACGCAGTATCTGACTCTGAACGATGTGGGCGCTAGTATCGATGAATCCGCCCCAGCATCGGTCGTTTTCGCCGGAGTTGAAAGCAAAGTCAGTCGCAATCTGGCCATCGGTGCAGAACTGGGTTATCGCAATTCATTGTTATCCAACGCCGCCAATCGTGATTCGGTGGATCTGACCTTTAGATTGGATTCTTTCTTTTAATGGGACTGATTGTACTAGTACTTAGTGCTTTGCTCATTCTATTTGTGGTGCAAGACAATCGTCGTCGACACCGCCGAAGACCCGCCATCGCTTTAAGACCCAATTGCCTGATCACTGGTTCGCCCCTCTTGTTTGTCAGCGGGAAAAGATCGCTGTTTTACTTTCTATCGTTTTGGGGGGACCTTCCACATTTCTTAGCCCAACATGGTTACGAAGTTTTTCATCTGAATCTTCCCTGGAAGTCAGAGGCCACCCGCTTAAAAACTTTAAGCTCATTTCTGCACGAGCAAATCCAGAAAGATCGAAAATTTCATCTGGTGATCGAATCTAGTAGCAGAACCATCGTAGAAAAACTTTTTTTGGCCGAGCACATGGAAAGCGTCAGTTCGTGTATGGAAATCTCTTCCATGGATGTCAGAACTGCCCTTGGAAAATGTCCGTTACTTAGGCCACTTCAACAGCCTATCGATCAAATTGTCTTACCGGTGAAGGGGCGCAGTCCCTTATGGAGGCTCCACGAATGGCGAACTCAGCAAACTCCGACTCTAGATTTACGTCAGCAACTGAACCTTCATCGCGGCACTCGCCGAAACTTTGATATTATTTTAGATCAAGTCATCCTCATCGCAGAAAAAGATTTTTCCAGCCAAGAAACTACAACAGGAGAAGCACCACATGACTCATCTGCAAATCGACCTTCGGGAAATATTCTTTTCCCTGCGGAGTTTTCTTAAGCATCCTGTCCAAGAAATTCGAAAAATACCCCATTGGGAATGGCGCCGACTGATCCTAGCACAGCTCTTGGTCACAATGATCAGCGGCTTTCTAGCGGGATTGATTCACCATTCTGTCTACGCTATTTTTCTGAATATGCTGCTGATGCCGATCTTGACCCTGATCACCGCCTTCATCTCTAGCCTATTTTTCTTTTACACGTTTCAAATCGTCTCTGAAAAAATCATCGAATTTCGGCTGATTTTTACAGCCGTGTTCTTTGCCAACGTGCCCTTTTTTATTTTCCAAATCATCATGGGATATTTTCCGCCCATCCTGTTGGTGGGATTGGCCTTCACGGGATTGCTTTTGATCGTCGCATTTGTGGATAATTTTCTGCTACCACGAAAATTCGTGACTCGATTGATCGCTGGAATCTACGTTATTTTCGTTATGACTTATTTGGTCGCCTGGTTCTCTACCAATCACTCGACCGACAACTGGCACGAGTCTTCAACCAGTGCTCCAGCTGTGCAGCTGGGTAAAGATCCGTCGGCTCATTGATTCGGATTGCTAAAACTTGCCGGCATTGGCATAGTCCTTGATCTCATCTTACTGAGGTCCCTATGTATTTAGCTCAACTTACGTATAATCGGTCGGCCTGTCCAAAAACCAGACAGCTGTTTAGATTATGTACTCGTACGGTTTTGGCGGGATTGGCACTTGCGACTCTGTTTTTTGTTCAGACAGCCTTTGCGAATGGCGATGGATGTCGTGAAGTGTACAAAAATAACAGCCACGATACCGATCCTTTTCAGCCGGAATATCTGACACAAAGTTCAAGAGAAGAACCCTCCACCTATACATCAAACGAAATTGGACAAGATCCAGAGATTGTCTCTGTCATGCTTTTTCTGGCTAAAGCCCTTCAACATGATCTTTCGATTTCAGATACTGACTTTTTGAAAATAAAATCAATTGTCGCTCAATTTGATCCAAGAATACTTGATCCACAAACCATCCATAGACTTGAATACATCGCGAAAGAACTCATCCTGCATACTGTTAATCTCGAACATACCATTGCCAAGCTCGATGAACTTGGTCTCAGAGAAAAATTAGTTAAAATGGGTAACCCCCGGAAATTAGACAGCGCCAGTCACCTGCTCAACAAAGAACCCTTGAGATCATATCCGGTCGGTCAAGGGGGAGGAAGAACTGCTGCTCAGCTAGGCCTGAGTATCGTGAATCATGGCACAAGGAGTAGGGAGGTCTATGATGCAATCACAAGCTCACCTTCCGGTGAGCCTAACGCTTTTATTTCTCGCGCATATGCGTTTAGAGAAAATGCGAATTATGGTAATGGTTTCTATACAGCTAAAGGAACAGATGACGCATATAATTTTGGACTGAAGGTTTATCTTATTCTTGATCCGAATGCACGAGAGGGAACTGATTTTATCTATGTACGTCTCCATCAGTGGGTCATTATACTCAATAAAAGTGCGGTGAAGGTAGTTCCAGAGTCACCTAACTAGGGACTGAGCGATACCCTCCCCGCTTGCTGAACTTTCTACAACTCCTATCGTGCGACTCCCGTAGAACCAAAACCACCGGCACCACGTTCAGTGCTAGTCAAATCTTCCACTAGCTCAAACTCCGCCTGTACCACCGGAGCCAGCACCAACTGCGCGATGCGATCTTGATTTTCAATCACGAAATCGACTTTGCTCAGATTGACCAAAATAATTTTCACTTCACCGCGATAATCAGCATCGATGGTGCCTGGCGTATTCAACAGCGTGATTCCGTTCTTAGCGGCTAAACCGCTGCGAGGCCGAGCCTGAATTTCGTATCCCGCGGGAATCTCGAAACTGAGACCCGTGGGAATCATGGCTTTTTCCCCGGCAGGCAACACGAACCGCTCGGCCAGTTGTGCACGAACATCGAAGCCCGATGCCAGTGCCGACTGATAAGCCGGAAGCTCCCCATGGAAATTAGATAATTTTTTGATTTTGATCGCCACTTTTTTCATCATCACCCCTTATTTTCCGACTTCGGCCTCTAAAAACCAAGGTTCTAAATCTTTGGCTCCGCCGCCCATCATGATCATCGCTAGTGAATCGGGCACGATGTAGCGCTGAACAAATTCATTCACTGACTTTTCTGATACCTGATCGATCTCTTCAATCACGGTTTCCACCGGCTTGTATTTTCCGAAAACCATTTCATTGACAGCTATAGAGCTCATGCGATTGTCGACATCTTCCGAACCCAGAAGAACCGCGCCCTTCACTTGAGTTTTGAACAAATCCAAATCGTGGCGCGAAATCTTGTTCTTTCGTAAGCGCAAAATTTCTTGGCCGACACACTTCACCACTTGCTTCATGTTCTTCTTTTCACAAGCGGCGTAGATATTAATGCAACCATAATCGTCGAAAGTATTCAGACTGGAATAGATGGAATAGACCAAACCGCGTTTCTCACGCACGCTTTGGAATAGTTTCGAAGTCATGCCCCCGCCCAAAAGCGCATTCACGATGTAGGCATCAAAGCGATTGCGATCGCGAAAACTTGTCACCGGAAGTCCCATGCACAGATGCACTTGCTCGCTGGATTTCTCGGCGACGAATCTCACCGGCTTGTGCACGGGCTTGGTGCGATCCACTTTGAAATGGCGTTTCTTCTTGTGACCCAAAAACTCTTCCACTGCTTGCACCAAGTCATGATGATCCAGATTGCCGGCAGCCGCGACGATGATGTTGTTGGCGGAATAATTACGTTGATAATAAGCCTGCAACTGCTTCATTTTCATGTGCGCGATGGATTTTATATTTCCCAGGATCGGTTTTCCCAGCGCACTCTTGGGCAAAGTCTTGTCGAAGTAGACATCGTAGATCATGTCCTCAAGATCATCTTCGCCCATGGCGATCTCTTGCAAAATCACCGAGCGTTCCAGTTCGTAGTCCTCTTTGCGCATTTGCATGTTGCAAACCAGATCCGAAAGAACTTCCAGACCTTTTTTCCAATGATCCTTCAAAAGCAGACAATGATAAACGGTGTATTCGCGAGTGGTGTAAGCGTTGAGCTCCCCACCCAGTTGTTCAAGGCTTTTTGCTAGCTGATAAGCCGAGCGGGTTTTCGTTCCCTTGAAGACCATGTGTTCTAAGAAATGCGAGATCCCAGCGTTTTCGGATTCTTCATCCCGAGTGCCCGTGAGAACCCAAACACCGATAGAAACGGCACGGGATCCAGGGTGATTTTCCGTCACCACCCGAATCCCATTTTTAAGCTCGGTCTTCTTGAACTGCATTTAGAACCAGACTTAGTGTTCTGTGGTCAGAACAGCTTTGCGAGACAGTTTGATACGGCCAGAGCGATCGATGTCCAAAACCTTGACGTCGATCTCTTGCCCCTCTTTCAGAACATCAGTGACCGCACGCAATCGTTCGTTAGAAATCTCAGAGATATGCAGCAAACCTTGCGCATTCGGAAGAATTTCAACAAAAGCGCCATATTCAGCGATTTTCACGACTTTGCCACGATAGGTTTTTCCCACTTCGGCTTCAGCCACGATGTCACCGATCATGCGGATGGCTTTTTTCGTCGCCTCAGGATCGCTAGAGGCAATGCGAATTGTTCCGTCGTCTTCGATCTCGATTTTAGTTCCAGTGGCCGCCGTCAGCTCACGAATGACCTTACCGCCAGCACCGATAACTTCGCGGATTTTGTCTGGATGAATTTTGATGGTCTCAATTCGTGGAGCGTATTCAGAAACCTCACCACGAGGAGCACGCATCACTTTTTCCATCTCGGCCAAAATGTGCAGACGTCCCGCGTGAGCTTGGTTCAACGCCGTTTCCATAATCTGGAAATTCACGCTGTCAATTTTGATGTCCATCTGCAGAGCCGTGATGCCGTTGGCAGTTCCTGCCACTTTGAAATCCATGTCACCCAAGTGATCTTCGTCACCCAAGATATCCGAAAGAACAGCAACACGGTCGCCCTCTTTGATCAGACCCATAGCGATTCCCGCCACGTTGCCTTTCACTGGAACACCAGCATCCAACATCGCCAGCAAACCTGAACAAACAGATCCCATTGAAGATGATCCATTGCTTTCAAGTACGTCGGCAACTATACGAATTGTATATGGAAATTTATCGCGATCAGGAATGATGGCTTTCAGGGCGCGCTCTGCCAAATTTCCGTGACCGATCTCACGACGACCTTGTCCGCCCATGCGACCCACTTCGCCAACACTGAATGGTGGAAAGTTGTAGTGAAGCAAAAAAGACTTAGTGATCATGCCCATGAGGTTGTCGACCATTTGCTCATCATCGCCAGTTCCCAAAGTCGCAGTTCCCAAAACCTGGGTCTCTCCTCGTGTGAACAGGCCCGATCCGTGCGCGCGAGGCAACATGCCCACTTCGCAAGAGATCTGACGAACGGTTTTCATATCACGGCCATCGATGCGCACAGCTTTATCTAAAATCATGCTGCGAGCAGCTTTGTATTTGATGTCCTCAACGATGTTGTTCAAATCTTTCGCGCGCTGAGCTTTCAATTTGTCATCGGAAATAACAGCCACCAATGCTTCGCTGGCTTCTTTTTTAGCTTTGTCAGCCGCCGCGTATCGCTCCATTTTTTCGCGAATGTTCAAAGCCGCTTCAACTTTGCCTTTGATCAAGTTTTCCACTTGCGAACGGAAACCAGCATCAATTTGCGGAGGAGTGAACTCACGTTTAGACTTCGATCCAGTTTTTTCGCGCAATTCATCTTGAGCATTAAATAACGGAGTTAAAGATTGATGTCCAAATTTCAAAGCGGCCAAAGAATCTGCTTCAGTCACAAATTTGGTTTCACCTTCCACCATCAAAAGGCCATTGCGAGTTCCGGCAACGATGATGTCCATGTCCGTTTTTTCCAACTGCTGCGGATTCGGGTTTGCGATCAATTGCCCATCCACTCGCGCGATGCGCACGGCTGCTGTCGGACCTGCAAATGGAATATCAGAGATATGCAAAGCCGCCGAAGCACCGATGCTGGCTAAGATTTCAATCGGAAAAGATCCGTCAGCACTCAAAGTGGTAGCGACCACTTGAGTTTCATAGCGATAGCCTTCAGGAAAAAGGGGGCGAATTGGACGATCAATCAAACGCGCATTCAAAGTAGCTTCCGTGGTGGGCTTACCTTCGCGCTTAAAATATCCACCGGGAATTTTTCCTGTGGCGTAAAATTTTTCTTGATACTCCACCGTGAGCGGAAAGAAATCGAGTGGAGATTCTTTGCGTGAACTGACGGCAGTGACTAGTACGATGTTGTTTCCGCTGGATACGACGACAGATCCATCGGCCTGCTTGGCCATGCGACCTGTTTCAATGGTAACTTGTTTTCCACCAACTGAGGTTGTGACTGTGGTTTTCATGATTCTCCTGAAGTGGCTGTCTCTCTCGGAGACAGCGGTAGTGTTGTAAGATGCTTCAACGGGCCCATCATGAACCCGCCGAATTTAAAGCCAGATGAAATTACTTACGGATATCGAGTTCTTTGATCAAAGACTCATACTTAGGTTTGTCGGACGCAATCAAGTAGTCCAACAATTTGCGACGACGGTTCACCGCAGTGACTAGACCGCGAACTCCGTGTTTGTCTTTTTTGTGAGCTGTGAAGTGAGCAGACATCTCGTTGATTCTTGCAGTCAGCAAAGCCACTTGAACTTCTGGGCTACCAGTGTCCAAATCCGTGCGCTGGAATTTTTTAAGAATGTCGGCTGTTTGTTGTTTCGTGACGGCCATTATCGTCTCCTGTTTCTTCCAAATTTTACCTTGGATTTTTTCGTCTTTTGAGTTCATCAAAAGCCTGATTTTATTAATGGAATTAGGCCCTGTATGGACGTCATGGCTGTCGCCCTCAGAGGGATATAATTCCGCTTCTATTCAGCGCCAACTTTTACCCTCTAATTGCAAAGAGCGTCAATGCTAATATTTGAACACTCGGCGGAGGACAAAACCCTTGCCCGCCTCCAAACCCACCAGACCCATGAGCTTGCCGCTAGTCCTAGAGACGATTTTTACGCCATCATCGGAGGAGGGTTTAAATATCGAAATTAACTGGGATTTTAGACTATGAGAAATCTGCCCATTAGAGAATAGCGTTTCATCCAAGCCAGAAACGCGAATTTGACGGTAATGCGGAAGGGCCTCGTTCATCGGAATCAAGATCTGATCCACCTTCCCCTGCCCCAAATGGGCCGCAATCTCCTCTGCAGAGTGGGCTTGGTCCAGAGAGTACGGAGCTGACGCCGTTCGCACAAGAGCACTCATAGCGGCGCCACAGCCTAATTTGCTCCCGAATTCATGAATCCACGCGCGAACGTAACTGCCTTTGCTGCAGCCCATATCGAACTCGATCCAGTCCGGACCTTGTTGAAAATTTTTAAAACCATAGAAGTGCATCATGCGAACAGGCGCTTCCACGGCCTCGCCTCGACGAGCGGACTCGTGCATGCGCACGCCGTCGATCTTCACCGCGGAGTACTTGGGCACTGGCAGGTGCAGCTCTCCTTGCAGAGTGGTTGCGGCTGCGTGAACTTTTTCCAAAGAGATGTCGACCGACTCTTGCTTCAGAATGGCACCAGTGGTGTCCAGTGTGTCGGTGATCAAACCGAGCTGAGCTCTCAGCCGGTAGGCCTTGTCTTGTTCTAAAATATAATTGGAAAGTTTGGTGGCCTCACCAACCAGGAGCACCATCAGGCCAGAAGCCATCGGATCTAGGGTGCCACAATGACCGACCGATTTCGTCTGAAATATTTTGCGAACCTGGTCGACCAAATCGTGACTGGTCATTCCAGGCTCCTTTTGTACTAGCAAAAGTCCGTGGTGCACTTCATTCGTCATTGGACTCATCAATGGGATCTTCGCTGCCCATTTTATTTTCTAACTTCAAATCGCGGATGATGGATTCCAAACGCAAAACTTTTTCGGTGACCTCATCTTGCATGAAAGTCAGTTTCGGGCAGTACCGCATGCGCAAGTGATCGCTGATGTAGCGCTGAATCTCTGGTGCGCGATCCTGCAAAATCTTGATCACCGTTTCAAACTTGCCTTCGAAATTAAGAATGCTGACAAAAACTTTAGCCACACGCAGATCCGCGGGCATTTTCACTCGAGAAACTGTGATGATCCCAGGCAATTCTTCACGCATTTGAGCAATAATGTATTGAGCCACTATCCTCAACACTTCCTGCTCTACGCGGGCCACTCGCCGTCCATCACCCATGTTTTTCATTCGACTATGCCCCCGTTGCAGGAGACGAATCTAGCTCGCGTGCGATCTCTTCTTTGGAAAAAGCTTCGATAATATCACCGACTTTGACGTCGTTATAATTTTCGATGCCGATACCACATTCAAAACCAGCGGCCACTTCCCGCGCATCATCTTTGAAGCGCTTCAGGGAAATAATTTTGCCTTCATAAACGATTTTTCCATCGCGAAGAAGTCTTGCTGTGTTTGAACGAATGATTTTTCCGTCAGCGACCATGCAACCTGCAATGGTCCCAATTTTAGGCACATTGAAGATATTGCGAACTTCCGCCCGACCAGAAACCTTCTCTACCACCGTCGGAGCTAGTAAACCCGCCATGGCTTTTTTCATCTCATCAATCAGCTCGTACACGATCGAATACGTTCGCACATCCACACCGTAGCGTTTGGCTGCAGTTTGTGCGCCAGAATCCGGTCGGACGTTGAAACCGATGATGATTCCCTTCGAAGTTGAGGCCAGCATCACGTCAGTTTCGGTGATTCCACCGATCTGTGCATGGATGACTCGCACTTTTACTTCCGCAGTGGAGAGTTTCTGGAACATGCCCTGAATGGCTTCCATAGACCCCGCCACGTCCGCTTTCAAAATAATGGAAAGTTCTTTGACGTCACCGGCTTTGGCCTTGGCAAAAATATCTTCCAGAGTCATTTTCTTGTTCGAATTTTTTGCGGCGTCGATGGCGTCTTTTCGAATTCCCGCCACATCTTGGGCCACGCCCTCATCACGAACCACGTCAAACTTATCCCCGGCCTGAGGAACTCCATCCAGACCCAGAACTTCCACTGGCATGCCTGGTCCCGCAGATTGCACCCGTTCGCCACGGTCATTCATCAGAGAGCGAACTCGTCCCGGAATGGCTCCCGCAACCATGTATTGTCCGACTTCAATAGATCCGTTTTGAACCAAGATTGTAGCCACGCTGCCACGGCCTTTTTCCAAACGGGATTCAATCACCGTTCCAGTTCCTGCGCGCAGTGGATTGGTTTTTAGTTCCATCACTTCGGCCTGAACTTTGATCTGTTCTAGTAATTCTTTGATGCCGGTTTTTTTGGTCGCTGAAACTTCAGCGAACATAGTGGTACCGCCCCACTCTTCCGGAACCACTTCAAACTCGGTGAGCTGTTGTTTGATCCGCTGAACGTCCGCTCCCGGTTTGTCGATTTTATTCACCACCACGATCATCGGCACATTGGCTGCCTTGGCGTGGTTGATGGCCTCCGCCGTCTGCGGCATGACACCATCATCAGCAGCCACGACAATGACCGCAATGTCTGTGACATTGGCACCGCGAGCACGCATGGAAGTGAAAGCCTCATGGCCCGGAGTATCTAAAAATGTAATTTTATATCCGTCATCAAGAGTCACTTGATAGGCACCGATGTGCTGAGTGATTCCGCCGGCCTCTCCCGCGGCCACATTGGCCTTGCGGATGGCATCGAGCAAAGATGTTTTACCATG
>Ga0206924_1027_pt1 | contig 37376 bp, 32 predicted proteins | sample Alteio_BWOrgHeat_61_FD_152947 | JGI IMG/M metagenome (GOLD analysis project Ga0206924, IMG submission 152947) | Enriched cells from forest soil in Barre Woods Harvard Forest LTER site, Petersham, Massachusetts, United States -... | ecosystem: Environmental > Terrestrial > Soil > Temperate forest >...
CCGCACAAGCGAGCGACCGAACAACGAAGGATCCAGCCGTTTGATCGCGCACGGTCAATGTGTCTGTTGAGCATGTCCTGTGAAGTTGGCTTTGATTCCAAGGTCCTTTTCGCGGATCTCTTTGAAAAGATCGCGAGGGCTCTTGATATCCAGCGCATTCACCAAAACTTGATCCACGTGATCCACCAAGATGATTTTCAGATCTTTCAAAATTTCTTTTGGAATCTCCTTCAAATCACTTTCGTTTTCCTTAGGACATATGATCGTTTTAATGCCGCCCCGGTGAGCCGCCATGATCTTCTCTTTAAGACCGCCGATCTCTAGCACTTTACCACGTAGGCTGACCTCTCCGGTCATGGCCACTGTGCGCTTCACCGGAATCTTCATGATCGCCGACACGATAGAAGTGGTCAGCGCAATACCTGCCGACGGTCCGTCTTTCGGAGTCGCACCTTCCGGCAAATGGATGTGCAGATCGATGTTTTGGAAATACTCTTTTTCCAAGCCAAAGAGTGGTCCGCGAGAGCGCACATAGCTCATTGCTGCCGAGCAAGACTCTTTCATCACATCGCCCAGTTGGCCCGTGACGGTGAATTTGCCTCGGCCAGGAACGACGTTCACCTCGACGGCTAGAAGATCTCCGCCGACTTCGGTCCACGCCATACCGTTGGTGAGTCCGATCTCGTTTTGCACTTCGATCTTACCGAATTTGTATTTTTCAGGTCCCAGAAGCTCCAAAACCTTCTTAGGGCTGATCACATAAGTGGTGATTTTTCCAGCCTTCGTCGTTTTGATCGCAGTCTTAGCTGTTTTCGCAGCTGCCGCCTTTTTCTTAGAGCCTTTTTTGCCACCCATTTCGGCGATGGCTTCTTGTCTCAAGATATCACGGGCCACTTTTCGACAGACATTGGCGATTTGGCGCTCCAAATTTCGCACGCCAGCCTCTTTGGTGTAGAAGCGGATGATGGTTTTGATCGCGGCGTCTTGGAATTGCACTTTGCGATCTTTCAAACCATGGGCTTCGAGCTGTTTGCTGACCAAGTATTGAAGCGCGATGTGGAATTTTTCAGTCTCTGTGTAACCTTCAAGACTGATAATCTCCATACGATCTAGCAGTGGCCGCGGCACCGTATGCAGCGAGTTCGCTGTAGCAACGAACATCACTTTTGATAAATCATATTCCACTTCCAAATAGTGATCTTGGAAATTGCAATTTTGCTCTGGATCCAAAACTTCCAACATGGCAGAGCTTGGATCACCGCGGAAATCAGAAGCCATCTTGTCGATTTCATCCAGCAACATGACGGGATTTCCTTTGTCCACTTTGCGAAGCGCCTGCAGGATTTTTCCTGGCATTGCGCCCACGTAAGTTTTTCTATGACCGCGAATTTCAGCTTCGTCACGAACGCCACCCAAGGAAATGCGGGCGAACGGTTTATTCAGGGCACGTGCGATCGAACGGGCCAAGGAAGTTTTACCAACCCCCGGAGGTCCCACTAAGCAGAGGATTGGACCCTTCATGTTTTCGGCAATGGCCAAAACAGCCAAGTATTCCAACACGCGTTCTTTGACTTTTTCCAGGCCCCAGTGATCTTCGTTCAACACTTCTTCAGCAAAGGCCACGTCATGGCGCTCTTCTGCGTATTCCTGCCATGGCAAAGCCAACATCCAATCGATGTAGTTGCGTACGACCGTCGCTTCGGCGGACATCGGCGACATCATTTTCAGTTTTTTGATTTCTTTCATGATCTTTTCGGTCGCTTCTTTGGACATTTTCTTTTTCTTGGCTTTTTCTTCGAGCTCTCGCAGCTCTTCTTGGTAGTCGTCTTTTTCGCCAAGCTCTTTTTGGATCGCCTGCATTTGTTCGTTTAAGTAGTACTCTTTTTGCGAGCGCTCCATTTGCTTTTTCACGCGGCTGCGGATTTTCTTTTCCACTTCCAGAATTTCGATTTCGCCTGTCATCGTGTTCAGCAGATGCTCTAAGCGTTTACCGGCATCCAAGATCTCTAGGACTTTTTGTTTCTCTTCCAACTTCAGATTCAGTTGCGCCACGATGATGTCGGCTAATTCGCCGGGCTGTTCGATCGTTGATACTCGCATCAAAATTTCTGGTGGAATGCGTTTGTTCAATTTCACGTAGGTTTCGAAGGTCGATTTCACTGACCGGACCAAAGCCTGGGTCTCTACGATGCTGGATTGGTCTTCGCCGATCTCTTCCGTCTGCACGACGAAGAAGGCCTCATTGGCCACGAAGTTCTTAATTCGTACCCGGCGCTTGCCCTCGACCAACACCTTCACCGTGCCATCCGGCAGGCGCAGGAGTTGGATAATAGTACCAATAGTTCCAATACTATAGATGTCTTTGGGTTCGGGGTTGTTTGTTTTGGCGTCCTTTTGCGCGGCCAAAACGATGTCCGTTTGCTTGCTCATGGCCTCTTCAAGAGCGTTGATGCTCTTTTCGCGGCCCACGAACAGCGGCATCATCATGTGCGGGAATATGATCAAATCCCGCAATGGCAATAGAGGCAACTGACTGGATTGACTAGCTGTTTTACCTGTAGATTTGCTGTCGCCCTCGGACATGGACCCCTCCTTGGTTATGTTACTTGTGGTTTAAACCGCAAGTGGGTCTACATGCAGAGGACGCTTTTAAGGGCGGTTTCGGTTATGCGCTTTCAGCAGAATCCTTCTTTTCTTTCTCAAGGGCTGCCGCGCGCATTTCCTCCTCAGTCTTGTACACTAACTTGGGTTTATCAGTTCCACTGATAACCTTATCGCTAATGATACATTCTTTTACGTTCGACATGGAAGGAATTTCGAACATGATCTCTAGCATTGAATGTTCTATGACTGCGCGCAGACCGCGGGCACCGGTTTTGCGCTTCAAAGCTTCTTGCGCGATCGCTTTCAGTGCATCCTCGGTGAATTTTAACGCCACCCCATCAATGGCGAAAAGCCTTTGATATTGTTTCGTAATTGCATTCTTCGGTTGCACCAAAATATCGATCAAGGCTTTTTCTTCAAGAGGGTCTAGGACCGCAATCACCGGCAAACGACCGATGAATTCTGGGATCAGACCGAATTTAACTAGGTCATCAGGCTCGACCTTTCGGAGGATGTTTTCCGAATTGTCTTTTTCTTTTTGAGTTTTAATGTCAGCACCGATTCCCATCACGCGATTGGAAGTGCGATTGTCGATGACTTTTTCTAGGCCAACGAAAGCTCCGCCGCAGATGAAAAGGATGTTGGAGGTGTCCACTTGAATGAATTCTTGCTGAGGATGTTTCCGACCACCCTTCGGAGGCAAATTCGCCACCGTTCCCTCGAGAATTTTTAACAATGCCTGTTGCACGCCCTCACCTGACACGTCGCGGGTGATGGAAGGATTTTCAGATTTGCGGGAAATTTTGTCGATCTCATCGACATAAATGACTCCCCGCTGACATTTTTCGATGTCGTAGTCCGCAGCCTGAAGCAAATTCAAGACCACGTTTTCCACATCTTCGCCCACATAGCCCGCTTCAGTGAGCGTCGTCGCATCTGCCATAGCAAATGGAACGTTCAAAATTCGAGCGATAGTTTGTGCTAGAAGAGTTTTGCCAGAGCCCGTAGGGCCGATCAGCATAATGTTGGATTTTGCCAGTTCCACTTCTTGGGATTTTTTACTGCCAGTGGTGGCGTTGATGCGCTTGTAGTGATTGTGCACTGCCACTGCCAAGGATTTTTTCGCTTGCACTTGGCCGATGACGAAATCATCCAGGTAGGTTTTGATGTCCGCTGGTTTTGGCACCTTGAAGGTGCCTTTGACCGCGGTCTCTTTTTCGCGCTCTTCGTCGATGATGTCGTTGCAAAGGTCTATGCACTCGTCACAGATGTAAACGCCTGGTCCTGCGATCAGTTTTTTGACTTCTTTTTGGCCCTTGCCGCAAAAACTACAACGAAGCGAGCCGCTGTCTTTTCCGTTACTCATCGCAATTTATCCTTTGCTCAATTTCTTGAACTCTACAACATTGTCCACCAAACCGAACTCTTTGGCTTCCTGCGCACTTAAATAATAATCCCGCTCCATATTTTTGGCCAAGAAATCGTAGTCTCGTCCGGTATGGGTCACGTAGATTTGTGTCAGCTTTTCTTTCGTCTTAATCAGCTCTTTGGCCGTGATTTCGATGTCAGTGATCTGCCCTGTCAGTCCGCCACCTGCGATGAGAGGCTGATGGATCATGATGCGGCTGTTTGGCATGGCGTAGCGCTTGCCTTTAGTGCCGGCCTGCAAGAGCAAAGAGCCCATGCTGGCCGCCATTCCCAGACAGAAGGTGGCTACATCGCATTTCACATATTGCATGACATCGTAGATGGCCATACCTGCTGTGACGCTACCACCCGGGGAATTGATATAGAGATGAATGTCTTTTTCAGGATTGTCCACTTCCAAAAACAGGAATTGAGCAATGAGAGCATTGGCCACTTCATCCGTCACTTGGCTGCCCAACATGACGATACGATCCTTCAGCAATCGCGAATAAATGTCATAGCTTCTCTCGCCTCGCGCGGTCTGCTCGATGACGTATGGAATTAGTGGCACGGTGGTCTCCTTGTTGTCTCTAATGGATCTTTCGGTTTTTTCGGGCCGGACCTTAATCATCCTTGGTCTGGAAAAGTACTTTATCCAAAATTGAGCCTATGTTAGAACTTTTGCTTCAAATTGGCGCATGGAACCGAATGGTTCCTTTTAAGAAAAGGATGGCTTTCGATGAAAAATCTGACACTTCAACTGGTGAAGACTCACAAACCTTCTGCGGGCTCGACCTTGGTCGTGTTTTCTTCTTCGGTGAAATCTCAAAAATCGTCTGGAGCTAAACTTTCCTCAGCGAGTGCCCAGAAAACTCTGCAGGCTTCGGTGGACGATCATACGATCACTGGCAAAGCGCAAGAGACCTGTGTGTTTCGTTCTGTTTCTGTTGATGGTTATTCCAATGTCGTGGTTCTAGGATTGGGTTCTGACCGAAAGCCAGAAAGCTTCCGACAAATGGCTGCGGGTTTCCATTCGTGTATAAAAGCCATGAAGTCCACCGACATTTGTGTGCAGTGGGATGGCACCGGTCTTGGAAAGAAAGATTTATCGGCGGCGACACAAGCTTTTGTCGAAGGTCTTCTGCTGAGTGATTACAATTTTGACGAATTAAAATCGAAGAAGAAAGATGACGAAAAAGCGGCGGCCAAAGAGATCCGCGTTTCTTTAGTTAGTAAATTTGCCGCAGATGCATCTCTGAAGAAGGCTTTCAACGAAGCGGAAGTTTTAGCCGGCTGTGTGAATTTTTCCCGCCGCTTGGGTGATTTGCCCGGCAACCTGATGACTCCGACAAATTTGGCCGATTCGATTGTTGAGGCCGTTAAAGGCACTGGCGTGAAAACTGAGATCTGGGACCGCGCCCGCATTAAAAAAGAAAAAATGGGCGGTCTTTACGGCGTAGCCCGCGGTTCCCACGAAGAACCACGCTTCATTATTTTGCGTTACAATGGCGCAGCTAAGACGAAAAAACCAATTGTATTTGTGGGCAAAGGTTTGACCTTTGACTCCGGCGGTATCAGCTTAAAACCCGGCGCGGCTATGGAAGAAATGAAATACGACATGTGCGGCGGAGCCAACGTCTTGGGCGGCTTTCTAGCCATCGCCAAACTGAAATTGAAAGTGAACGCCATTGCGCTAGTTCCTTCCACTGAAAATATGCCCGGTGGATCTGCCACTAAACCTGGCGATGTGCACACCGCTCGTAACGGAAAAACTTTTGAAGTGAATAACACCGATGCTGAAGGCCGACTGATTCTTTCCGATGCACTCTGCTTCGGCTCAGAACAAGCTCCACAGATGATGGTGGATGCGGCGACTCTCACAGGTGCGATCATCGTTGCTTTGGGCAACACTCACACTGGTTTTTTCACCAAAAATGAAGCTTTGAGCAAAAAAATCCAAGCCGCCGCCGACAAAACGGGCGAGCTCGTTTGGCGCATGCCTTTGGTCGACCATCACACCAAAGACATGAAAGGCACCTTCGCGGATCTTTCGAATATTTCTGCGGGAAAAGGTGCTGGCTCTGCAACAGCAGCGGCATTCCTGGAACAGTTTGTGGAAGAGGGAATTCCTTGGGCTCACTTCGACATCGCTGGAACAGCTTGGGCTGTGGGTGGACGATTGCCATATTGCCCGAAAAAAGGCGCTAGTGGAGTTTTGGTTCGCACGTTCGTGGAATTGGCGCGGCAGTTTACTTAAGGTAAAAATTTATTAAAACCTGTTGAAGTTGCGCTATCTAGGCCTATCACAATCAAGAAATGGTGAAAAGGTTAGGGATAAATTAAGTAACGGTCTTCCAAAAGGGGGGGGGATTTGATTAAAAAATTTACTTTTATTTCGATCCTTCTGATCTGCCAATTTGCTCAAGCTCAATCAACCTCCCCAGAGTATCGTTCACTCTCTGAGGGTTTCAGAAAATTTATTACCGATGGCACTAATTTGTCCCTGGATGAGCAAATCAATGCATGGATCAAAGATGTCGAGTCCCTGGCTCCAGAAGTTTATCTTCACATCATTGCAGGCGATGATCAGACAAAACTTGATTCTGAAAGAAGAAGTTTAGCTCAAAAATGGTTCCCTCTTCTTTTTGCAAATTCGGCAGAAATTCAGAGGCAATTTGACTTGTTCGAGACTCAAGGAAAACCAATCATTGACCAGTTGGCAGCCTCTTATCCTGAGGCCAACCTTTCAGCGGTCACCGTGATGGCCATTCCTTCACTCAATAAATTTAACGGACAAGTCAAAAAAATCCATGGTCATGTCTACGCGATGTTCGGAATGGATATGATTGCATTAATTGGTCAAAAACCAGATCTCAGGCCTGGAGCCTTGCTCGTAAATAACATGCCAGTTCTGATGTCACATGAGTTCACTCACGCGATTCATTACATTCTTTCGGATTTTGGCTCAGGAGATCCCTCAACTGCTTCTTTCTGGGGTCCTTTGTGGGATGAAGGATTGGCACAGGTAAATAGCCAATTGCTCAACCCAGGTTCAGATTTAACAAATATTTTTATGGAAAAGGTTCTTGCCGCAAAATGCACACCCGAAAACATCCAAGCATGGGCAAAATCATATATCGAGGACTCAAAGGGGAACGAACAGCAAGTTGAGACCGCCTATGGGACATGGTTTATGTTGTCATCGGGACTTACTGAGCATGGAGCTTATCGTGCAGGCTACTGTCTTGGCTACAATGTAATTCTCAGTGCACTAAGAACTTATTCGATGAAAGAAATTATTAAAATGAGTCGTGCCGATGCTTATCGGATTGGGCAAGAAACATTGGCCAAGTTTGCATCTCCAAACGGAGGTAGTAAGCCCTGACTTTTGGGTCGTCCGAATTTCTCTAGATTTTCTAGCGAATAAAAGTCAGTGTGATTGAGTGGCTCTAATCTGCGATATTGAAACTTAGCTGAGTCAAAAGGCGCTTACGTTGACCGGCAGTAGGTTGGCAATGAAATGTCACCCTCATACTACCGAGTCTCGGACACACGAAGTGTCCTACTACTCCTTCGGGGGCACCGCCCGGTCGGCACGAAATTGCATCCTATCCTCGTGCATGAAACAACTCAGTTTTTTAAAACCAGTAAAAAAGGAACACGGTGGAGCTCACTCGCTCGGTCGTCGGCGCGGCCGCAGACCTATGGACACCAGAAAGCCTCTGCACATCACTTTGCGCTCCGAGCTAGCGCTGGGGTCAAGATCTTTGCTGAGGCACCGCCCGCTGATCCTGCGGATTGTAGCCAAAGCCAGTCGGAGATTTCACGTACGTGTTTACAGAGCCGCCATCTGTGGAAATCATCTGCATTTTTTGGTTAGAGGTTATCACCGAAGAGACCTACAGAATTTTTTTCGAGTGGTCGCCGGCCATATCGCGCAAGAAATATTACGTCAGTTCCCGCTCGCGGGCGGTGCCCCGGACGAACGGAGGAAAAGCCCTGTGGGCTGCAAGAAAAACCGTAGGAAGTTCTGGGCTTTACTGCTTTACTCGCGGGTGTTGACTTGGGGTCGTGAATTCAAAACAGTGGTTCGCTATATTGAGCAGAATATATTAGAAGCGCTCTACCTGATTGCTTATCAGCCACGCAAAATCAGGCCAGCGCCTACTTAAAGTTCACCACGAACGGGCGGTCAGAGAACTGTTGGATCTCTTTGTCGACGATACTGACTTCCTTTTCGGGATCGGATTGATTGATCAGCTTTACTCCGCGCAAGCGCCAAGCTGTGGGCCACTCTTGGTTGACGTTGGCGAAGCGCACTTTCACCGGGTGACCATCGCGAAAATCGAATTCGCCGTCGGCCACCGGTTCACCTAAAATTTTCGCCACGGGAATCCACAGCGGCGATATTGAGTTCACGTCCGCGGAAGATATTTCACAACTGCCCTCGACTTCCATGCTGGGCTTTTCGCCATTGGAAGCAGAGCCATCGCCTTCAAATTGTAAAACGATGTGGGAGTATTTTTGACAGGCAAAAGCCTTTTGTCCATCGGCGCCTTTGAGCACGAAGTGACCTAGCTCAATGCCGATCTCTTCGGCCTCTTTGTACATTTTGGCTCCGGAAACCAGTCTTTGTTTGGAGGCTTGATCCAGAGCATTTCCATCCAACTGGCTGAAGTCATAGACTTTACGAATGGCTGCGGGATCGCGGGAAGATGTCTTACTGGCTTGTTCGGCGGACTGCGGGAATTGAGGCGAATTTTTCGTCACCATAAAGCCAACGGCAAAAAAGACAAACAGAAACACGCCAACCGCTAAAATGCGCATAGATCACCTCAGGCTTTAGACTATCAAATATTATGAAAACCGAAAGGCTGGTCCGACTTTGGTCTGGGGAAAACTAGTCTTTGCAGTTGTTTTGAAACTGCACGAACTCCACATTCATTTCCTGAGCTTCCATCCCGATGGCTAGCAACCCCAGGCGTGCGCTCCAGCCATAGACGTTTTCTAGTGGATAACTGTCTAAACTGACATTCAAATCAGACACACAAAGCCGCTTGAAAACAGCGCCCGGAGAGTTCAAAGACTCGGTGGCATTTTTTTCCGAGTGGGAACGCAAGAAGCCCCCGGCCAAGTCACTGCCAATCATGTAGATCACGGGCTCTGCAGTCGAGCCTTCGTTTTGCACTCGGGAGGGAATGCCCTCTTGAATGATCACGTCTTCCACGTCACGGCCACCTTTGGCTGCTTTCATTTTTTTTCGGGCTTTATAATTCCATTCCAGAATTTCTTTGCCGCTACCGACACGAATCACCGCCAGACCGTAAGTTCCCGCGTTGTTTTTGACGAACACGAAAGGCTGGCTAGAGATTTTTCTTTTTTCATATTCGACACGAATCGATTCGATCATCGCGTCCACGGCTTGGGCCAGGCGTTGCAAAGACTGGGGATCTTCGGCATCAAAGCCCGCGAAGAAGTCAGTTTTCACATTCATCAGGAATGGATCCATCTCTGACAGCTGGGAAAATTCGGTGACCAACTCATTGTAAAATTTAAAATAGCGACTTTTCTTGCGCTGAAACCAACCCATTCCCCGAGGCGGATTCACCGGAATATGAATGCTTTCGGCCCACTCTTCTTGTGCCTGCGAAAAATCGTTATTAGAAATCACAAGATCCGGCTGAAAGCTCTGCACCTGGCTGGAACTGCCAAAGCCCGAGTGCACTTCCACTTCGACGCCCTTGGCACTTTTCAGCAGAAGGGGCTGATCGATTTTTTTAGGAATGGCCACCAGCACCTGTTTTCCGGCCTCTAGCAAAATGCCACGGATGCTAGCGACATTGTCCCAGTAGTAGGGATTGTTGGTGTGTTCTTCCGTCAGCAGTAAAATTTTGTTCGATGACTTGTAATGATGGCCTAAATATTTTTTGGCCAGATCGCCGGCGTTATCGCGATCGGTTTGGCAGATGTTGTTGAAGCCCGCCGGATAAATATTGGCGTCCACATTGGAAATTTTAAAACCCGAATCGCGAATGTCGTAGCTCGAATAAATTGGGTAAGAGATATTTTTAATTTTAGAGCAATACCAGTCTGACAGACGATTGTTTTGGGCACAGAAATGTTGGTGCAGCTTTGAGTTGATCATTCAATGTCCTTGCATATTGGGATCTTCGTGCGGAGCTTCAGTGCGGCTGCCGTCACGAATAGTCCCTTCACGGTGTAAACTTTGCCGCTTTTGAGCTTCCGGGGTCAATGGCATAGTACCTGCGGTCGCTAGCTGCTCCTGCGCCTGTGTTTCCATCTGCTCTAGAAAGGCAAAAAGATCGTGCGCAAATTGATTGCCTGGCGTGGTGACGGCCTCGCGATAAACTTTCAGCCTTTGGATGAGCTCTAGAATTTCTCCCCAGGAGTGGACTCGGGCTTCATTTTGCTCTTGCTCGGCGGCGAAGGCGTCCAGCGCTTTGTTCTTTGGAATGTTAGCAATGGTGTTCCATAAATCTTTGTAATTCCCTTGCAAGTTCTTTAGCGCCAAAGCCGACCATTGCGGGTCGTTGATCTCCACTGCGCGCATGAGGAAAATCTGCATCAGTGCCAACGTGTCCATCTGCGACTGCATATTTTCAATGGACAACTGATTGGACGAAAGTTCGCCCATCAAATACAGAGTCTTCGCTTTCGCCGACCGAACATCATTGCCGTCCTGCCGAAATGCGCTAGAGATTCCCTTTTCAGCTATATGAAAATATTTTTTTGCGGTGTCCAAATCGCCCGCCCGATTGTAGTAAGCTGCTAAACGCGCCGGCAGTTGCGCCTTCGCCACCTCAGGCGGCAGTTGCGCCTCTAAGCCTTTAGCGTCGCTCAGCGCTGCGTAGGTTTTCGCTTCGTCGCCCAAAGCCTCATAGCAAAAGCTAGAATAGTAGCTAGCTAAAGCCACCACTTCTGGTTGAGAGCCCAACGACGAATCAATGACCTCGTGAAAAATCTGTGCCGCTTCGGCATTTTTTCCCTCGCCAGAGAGCGCTTGCCCATGGCCCATTTTAGAGCGATTCAGGAACATCCCATGCGGGTATTCTTTTTCAAACTGGGAAAATAGCTCGCTAGCCTGAGAATAATTCTGCTGTTCTAGGGCCTTTTCGGCCTCGTCCAAACGAGTCTGCATCTGAATTTTTAGCGCCGGATCTGTATTTTCCGCAGACGACATTCGTGGAAAATGAACGCATCCCGAAAAAAATAGAAATACCAGCAGTGATAGAAGTACTTTCAGGTTCTTCATAGGCTTTCATTAGATTCAATCAAGTGCGCCAATTCCGCAACATCTTTGATATTGGAAATATCACGATCAAATTCTGGGATGCGAAAGACGAAATCTTTGTTTTTCATTTCCGCGATCAGGCCCTGCGCGAAGGTCTGGTAAAACTGATCACGAGCTTGATAGTAGTTCTTCATTTCATTGAATTTCTGCGCCACTGGCGTTGCTGCGCCTGCGCTAAAACCCGTTGGCGTTTCCAGCAACCAGCTGGGTAATGCCCGATTGATGACCACCGAAGTCAGTGAATATCCGCCTTTGCGAATTTCCCGCCCAAAGTAGGCGGCCTCTTTCAGTTTGGCTTGGTCGAAACTTGTGACCAGACAGAAGTGGGTGGAGGGATTCACTAGAAGTCGATGCACGGAATTGATTCGCTCTTCCAACTTGGCCTGCCAAGATTGGATGCTTTGAAAAAATTCACTGAGTTCGCGCATGAACTCGGAACCGGTCATGGACTCTAGGACACGCAACACTTGCTTAGTCCCCGCGTGCACGATGTTGGACAGAAAGGATCCACTGCCTTCAGAATGTCTGAACCATTTGGCCACGCCCTCATTAAAAATCGTCGACAGCTTTTGCGGAGCTTGTAAGAAATCGATGGCATGCTTCGTCGGTGGCGTGTCCAAAATGATGAGGTCGTACTCGCCAGATTCGTAGCACGAATATAGTTTTTCAAGCGCGGTGAATTCTTGTGAACCACTGAGAGTGGTGGATAACTGTTGATAAAGTTTATTGTTGGCGATTTTTTTGACCAGGTCATCTTTGTTGGCCGCGCGGGCGACGAATTCATCAAAGGTTTTCTTCGGATCAATCACCGCGGCCGAAAGTTTTCCACGAAGATCTGCGTGCTGCAAAACCGAGATGTCTCCGCTGTCAGAGAGATTCAGCGTCGTCTTTAATCTTTGTGAAGGATCTATGGTCAACACCAAAACTCGGCGACCGCGCTTGGCCGCCAAAAACCCCAAAGCCGCTGCCAAAGTAGTTTTCCCGACGCCTCCGCTGCCGACACAGATTAAAACTTTGGCGGAATCCAGCGTTTGAATCATGCTTGCAACTCCCGCGACAACCGCTCAATGATCTCTTTGGCATCAGAGGATAAAATCCAAGGAAGACTTTGTGCTTCGTGACCACTGTTCAATATGCGTTCTTGCATGGATTTCTGCCGGGCTTCAAGCTCTTGCAAATAATTGGAAAAGTTTTTAAGCGCAGGCTCTGCATGCGCTGTAAGATCTGCGTTCAATTCCTGACTGAAGGGCAGGAGGCGATTCAGCAAGACCTTCGATGACTGGCCGGTGACTTTTTTGATATTTCCAGCCAGCTCTAGGCCCTCGACGACAGGAAGCTCTTCTGGTAGGGCCACGACAAAAAATTTGCATAAATTCGCATCGTGCAAAACTTTTCCGATAGAGCGGACTTGTTCACCCATAGAACCAAAGCGAATGGCCGTGGCTAGTCCCGTGGGCGCATTCATCAACGCCATGAAATGACCGGAGGCATAGGCATCGACGACAATCACATCGTAGGGCATTTTCGGACCTACGTTTCGTGGCGGACCACTGGTGATTTTTCCCAGAATCGAAAGCTCTGAGAGGGCCGGCGCCACATTCACGAGCGCCTTGGTCACCGCATTTTCAAAAAACAGCCGATAGAGGCTTTCCACTTTTACAATATGAAGTATGTATTCTTTCAGACACTCTTGCCCCGACCACTGAGCCAAATCGAACTTCACCCCCGAGATTTCCAGGGTCTGCGCTTGATATCCAACGGACGGTAGCGAGAAATAATCACGAAAATAGCTTTGATCACCCAGCTCCACCAAAATCGTGCGAAATCCGGCGCGTGCACGCTTCAGTGCCAGGGCCGCTGCCACTGCCGACTTACCGACTCCGCCTTTTCCTGTAACAAAATTGATTTCCATTGGAGGATGAGTGTCTCAGGGCTGTGAAACCGAATCATTGCGCTTTGCATTATTAGCTTGCTAAGACCGCACTATTCTCCTACATTCCCGACAAATTTGGCCTAGGAGCATAGTCATGAAAACCAATCTGGAAAAAGTCAGCAATCTTGAGCGTAAACTGAACGTGGAAATTCCCGCTGTCACTGTGGAAGCCGCTTTCGAAAAACTCTTCAAGCAAGTGCAAAAAGATGCCGCCATTAAGGGCTTTCGCCAGGGCAAAGTTCCATTGAACACCATCAAAACTATGTACGGCGATCGCGTGAAACAAGACGTAGTACAGGACTTGATCCAAAAACATTACTACGAAGCATTGAAAGAGCTAGCTTTGGATCCCGTCAGCTACCCTGAGTTCGAGTTTGATGCTCCTTCCGAAGGTAAAGATTTTGCCTTCACTGCGCACTTTGAAGTGCGTCCTCAGGTGACTTTGAAAAAATATGAAGGCTTAGACGTCGAAAAAGAAAAATTTGAATTCGACGAAGCGCAAGTTTCTAAAGTATTAGACAATATTCGCTCTTCCCGAGCCGAGTACGTTCCCGTGTTTGAAGATCGTCCCGCACAGCTGGGCGATTTCGCTGTGGTCGACTTTGACGGCTATGTGGACGGTCAACCTCTGCAGGGCGGAAAAGGTGTGGATCATTCTCTAGAGCTGGGTTCGAAATCCTTCATCGATGGTTTCGAAGAGGGCATCGTCGGCATGGCGATTGGATCTAGCAAAAGTCTGAACTTGAAATTCCCAGACCCTTATCACTCCAAAGATTTAGCCGGAAAGCCAGTGAAGTTCGACGTGGTTTTGAAGTCCTTGAAGAAAAAATCCCTGCCAGAACTCACCGATGATTTCTTGAAAACCATCGGCGCCACAGAAACCGTGACCGAGCTAACCGCCACCATCCGCAAGGACTTGCAGGAGTCTGAAGCTCGTCGCATCGATCAAGACGTCAAAAATCGCCTGTTGAAAGCATTGGTCAAAACCAATCCCGTGGATGTTCCACCAACCATGTTGAAAGATCAGAAAAAAGCTTTGGTTGAAGACATGAAAAAGAAAATGATGGACCAAGGGATGCCCGACGAAGAGTTCAGTGACTACGTCAGCAAATGGGACGGCGATTTCAACGCCACCGCCACAGAAATGATTTGCGCGGGATTCCTGATCGATGCCATCGCTCAAAAACACGACTTGCGTTGGAGCAAAGCGGACGTCGATAGCAAAATCGACGCCTACGCCAAACAAATGAACATGGACGTGGAAAAAGTGCGTGAGTTTTATGCAGCCCCAGAACAAGCTCAGCGCCTGACATATATGATCACCGAAGAAAAAGTGGTCGATTTTCTGACCAAGTCAGCCAAAGTCAAAGAGGTCGAAAAATCCAAACTGAAGGACTCTGCCAACTAATTGGAGGTACCTCAGAAAGTTGCTGCCCTGGAGGGATGCAACTTTCTGAGTGATGGATTTACTTGCAGTAGTTATGATCCCGGAAATATCTGTCACAGACGGAATACTGATTGTCACAATCAGCGCTGACAAAACTATCAATGAAGCCACGAGGACAGTGAAGAGTTCCAGCCTCATCGACCATGACGTCGAATTCGCCACTGGCCACGGTTTTGCCCGAGTTAGATAACTCATATGAAACTTTGTTCAGGCCTTCGTCCAACAGCGGACGCTGAAATAGTGTGGAAATCCACAAATTGATGGCATCGACGCTTTTTCCGTCCGCGTAACCTACGTCTTTCGTTCCTGTTTGATGTCCGTTTTGCCACACGGCTTTCAGGTGGACTTGATCGGCCTGCACCTTTGGACCCGTGAAATAGGAATATTCTGCTGGATCTAGAGTTTGTTCTTGGCATTGGAAAAAGGCCGTTCGCATTCCGTGCCCGGGATCGTGGCACTGAACATCTAGATCACCGTAGATCACCTGGGAAATAAAATGATTTCCGGCAGTGAACGACTGGGCGTGGGCAGAAATCGCAAAAAACACCAAAATCGTAGAAATGAACTTCAAGTTAACCCTCCGTTGGTAGACTTTGGGTTAACGGTAGCAGTTGATTTGGCAAATTCAACTACAATGATTTGGTGGGTTCGGCGGGGGCCGCGGCTGGCTGACCGATGCCCTTCATGATCTTCCACGCCTTAATATAATTGAAGGCTTGGTAGACCTGATAGTCTCCACTGATCAATTTCTCTTTTGGAGTCTTAGCGTCATCCTTTTTCGATGCGGCCTCTTTCCACCATGCGGTGACGTTGGCATCTTTGGCGCTCAGCACTTTGGACTTTTTCTGCGTCTTTTCTTTTTCTGACAGCAGATGGCCGCTCATGTCCTTTTCACGGGTGGATTTGTTCTTCACGATGGCTTTTGAAAATGCGTCGACATCCACGTCTTCCACTTCGATGTCGGGCATGATCCCCTCAGCCTGAATGGACCTGCCGCTAGGAGTGTAATATCTGGCCACGGTTAATTTCAGTCCAGAACCGTCACCCAGTTTGATCACCGACTGCACTGAACCTTTACCGAAAGATTTTTGGCCCATGATGATGGCGCGATGATTATCTTGAAGAGCACCGGCCACGATTTCGCTGGCGCTGGCCGAGTACTCATTCATCAACACGATGATGGGGAAATCGGCGTATTTCGTGCGGTTGGTGGTGGAGGCGATCTCTTTATTTTTGGGATCGCGACCGATAGTGCTAACGATGGTGGCGTTGGTTAAAAATAAATCGCCGACTTTCACTGCTTGGTCTAACAATCCACCTGGGTTGCGGCGCAAGTCCAAAACCAGTCCTTTGATTCCGGAGTATTTCTTCTGCTCTTCTTCCAGGGATTTTTCCAGATCCCGCGCGGTGTTTTCGATGAAGCTTGTGACTTTCACGTAAAGATAACCCTCTTCCAGATCGGTGGGTTTCACGGATCTGATTTTGACACTGCCACGGGTGATCGGTACGTCGAAGGGTTCTTCTTGGCCATCGCGGACGATGGTCAAAGTGGTTTTTGAACCGCGTTTTCCGCGCATGAACTGCGAGGCCTCAACTAAGCTAAGTCCCTTGGTGGAGTTACCATCCACCGCAATGATTTTGTCACCGGGCTTGATTCCAGCTTCCCAAGCCGGAGCATCTTCAATCGGAGAAATGATGGTGAGTATTCCATTTTGCACAGAGATTTCAATTCCCAGTCCACCGAACTCGCCGGAAGTTTCGGTTTCGAAGTCTTTGAAAATATCTGGTGGTAAAAAGTTGGTGTGGGGATCGAGCTCCCGCAACATGCCCTTGATGGCTCCGTAGATCAGTTTTTTGCTATCGACCTCTTCCACGTAGTACTGCTGCACCAAGTTCAGAACTTTGCTGAAATTTTGGAGATCCGCATAGCGCTCTTCGGCCTGCGCCTTCATGATGGACCAATCCAGCCGACTGGCCAGCAACCCCACCCCGATAAAGAATATCGCGATCAGTGCTTTCCGTGCCGGGCCATTCACATTCAGTGGTTTCCTCATAAAGTTCCTTTCAACCAAGACTTGGGGTCATAGGGTTCGGAGAAATGTCTAATTTCAAAATAAAGTCCATCGGTGGCCGCTTCACTTTCATAGTCCTGCGTGCGGCCCGAGTGCGAGATCACCTGATTCTGCTTCACTTCTTGATTCACAGAAACCGTCACATCGTGATTATTTCCATAAACCGAATAATAGTGATCTCCGTGATCGATAATCACGGTTTTTCCATAGCCAGGAACTTCGCCCGCGTAGGCCACAGTTCCAGAGAAAACAGTTTTAACCGGCGTATTCACGGGCACAGAAAACAGAATGCCTTTTTGCGACCAGTTGAGGTTGTGCTCCTCATCGTGAATCACTCCGAAATTTCTGACGACGGGACCACTGACTGGGGCCGGCAGAAGCTTTTTCTTCTCGAAGAAAGACGGCCGGAAAAGCAAATCCAAAACACCCGAGTCATCTTGGGATGTCAGCAGGCTTGATTTGGAGCGAAGTCCATGCAGACGCTCGACTGAAAATTGTTTGGACTGGCGAATATTTTCCAGGATTTTTGATTTGCTGGTGTTCTCAGCGGCCAGGCGCTGCTCTTGGTTTTTGATAGCGCCAGAGAGCCTTTTGATTTTGGCCAAGCGCTGAGTGAACTTGATTTTTTTGCCTTCAAGCTCTTTCATGGTGGCCGCGTAGTCTTTAATCACATCCAGATCGTGTTTGGCGATGATCCCCAGAATTTTCAGATTTTTTTCCAGCTCTGCGGAGCTGGACGAAGAAAAGATCAGACGGGCCAACCCTTGGCCTCCCAATTTGTAGATGGCAGAAATTCGCTCTCGCAAGCGGGCCTTTTGTTCCTTCAGTCGTTCTTCCAGATCTAGAATTTTGATCGCTAAATCCCGCGCCGAGTTTTCGTAGGCCATTCGCTGTTGGCCCAAGTTGAACTCTTCGGTGACGATTTTTTTGATCTTGCGATTGATTTCGTACAGGGACGACATCACTTTACGTTGCCGCACTTCTTTTTCGACGATTTCTTTTTTGGCTTGCTCTAGCTGCTCCGCCAGCTGCAAAGCCGTGTCGACGACGCCGAAAACTTTCGGTGAGGCCATGGTGATTGCGCAGAATAAAGGAAGAAGTGTTTTGATCATCATTTGGTGGCGTGAGTGGCCGCCCATCCATCGTTGATGTTGCGCACACAGATCCAGGAGCTGAGGGCCCCGGCAAGGACGCCAAAGGTCATCACTCCAAATATAATCCCCGGCCCGATGAATTGGATTTGCGAGGACAGCTGCAAGAATGCGATCTGTGCATGCAAATAATCTTTCAGTGCTGTGAACCCGCCGAAGCTTAATAACAAGGCAAGAAGGCTTGAGCCTCCGCCCAGCAGTGCCCCCTCCCAAACAAATGGCGTGCGGATGTAGTTTCTTGTGGCGCCGACCAATTCTAAAACTTCGATTTCGGTTCGGCGTTGGGCGATGGAACTGTGAATGGAATTCGCCATGACAAAAGCGGCAGAGATCGAAATGATAAGGATAAAGATTCCGCCGCCCCAAGTGAGTACGCGGGTCACGGTGGAATAGCTTTTCACCCACTCTTGACCGAAGCTCACGTCCTCCACGCCAGCCATCACTTTTAGGGTGTCAGAGAGGGATTTCATCACCCCTAGTTGTTCACTGGCGCCGACAGTCTTGTTGAGTCCAAACTGAACGCTGGAAGGAACGAACTTTGCCAGATCCTTGTCATTGAGAAGATCCGGCGCGTAGCTAGCCATTTGCTCTTTAAAAACTCCCAGCGCCGCCTCTTTGGTCACATATTTGGGTTTTTCTACCTGCTGGTCTTCATCCAAAAATTTTTGCACGGCAGAGATATTTTGTTCCGTGGCGGATTCATTGAAGTAAACGCTGACCTGCATGGACTCTCCCCAAAGGGTCAAGATCCGTTGTAAATTGTAACTGATGTTGATCACGCCAGAAATCACGACGAAACTGGCCACCAATACTACGAGTGTCGCCATTTGCAGTGATAAGTGATGCCGCCAAGATTTTCCGATATGAGTGATAATTCTAGTCGCTGCCGGATTCATTTGTTATCTCCGATGATCATGCCGCCGGCGATTTGAATCGTGCGTTTTTTTCGACGCTTCACCATTTCGAGATCATGAGTGGCGACGAAAACCGTGGTGCCTTGGGCGCAGACTCGCTCAAGCAAATCCATGATTTCTTCGCTGAGGCTGGGATCCAAGTTCCCAGTGGGCTCATCGGCGATCAGAACTCCGGGTTGATGAATGAGCGCGCGAGCGATGGCCGTGCGCTGCTGCTCGCCTCCGGAAATAAATTCTGGGCGCTGGTCCGCCTTTTCCAACAAGCCCACATGATCCAGAATTTCCGAAACCCTTCGCTGAATTTGTGCAGGGCGATCCCCGCGCACCAATAGCGGCAAAGCGATGTTCTCAAAAATCGTGCGGTCCTTCAGCAGTTTGAAATCCTGAAAGATGACCCCGATGCGCCGGCGGAAATCCGCGACTTTTTCTACGCCGATTTTTCCAAGATCAAATCCGGCGACATTCACATTTCCTGAGCTGGGTTTGTCGTAAGCCGAAAGCATTTTGAATAAGGTGGTTTTGCCAGCGCCACTGGGGCCGGTGATAAAAACGAACTCCCCTTTATCAATGGTCAGATCGATGTTTTTGAGAGCGTGCACGGGCCCGGTATAAGTCTTATAGACATGCGAAAATTGAATCATTCTTTTAGTCTAAAAAGGGCTTCTGTGATTGTCTCAGTGAGAATGGTCGGGCCCGACCATTTCTTTGAGTGTCTAGACCAAAGTGCCAGCCAGCAAATCACTCATGATCTGCTGATGCTGTCGCTGCAGGGCCTGAGCAATGGCTTCATGCTGATTCACTGGACCTTCACGAAGCGCCGTTTCGTGCGGAGTTTTCACCGTTTTCAAAACGGCGCCATTGCAAAAAATGCGGCTGACGAGATAAGGATTCTGCGAACCCCAGTCTTCACTTTGCACGTGATATTTTTTTCCGCGGACGCTGAGGTCCGAGTTGAAGCCTTTGTTCATGGGGGCAGAGTACTTGGGTTGGTGAGCGTCGTCTATCCGTGGCGCGGGGTGTGGGAGCATCTTTCCGGGTTCGTGATGATAAAATAATTTTTCAAAACCCCTTTAGTAAACTTCCAGAGTTGCCGTAGATAGGTTTGGTTTGAGTGCAGTAGCCCACAGAACTACAAACTCTTAAGCCATTCAGGAAATCCGAAATCTGGCGGGTGATTTCCAAAGATGCCGACTAAACGATGTCTGGTCGTTTTGTCATTTGTGCCCTTTCGGGTGAAAGGGATAGAAAATGGGCAGTTCTGGCCAGCCAGAATTGCCCATTACATTTTCCTGTCCATTTTTTAAGTGAATCAGCCCGGGCGCCCATCTTCAGGAAATCCTTCGTTGGTTGGGGTTCGAGTGCGCCGCCCACCGGCCTAACCGAACTGCCCAATCAATTCAGAAAATCCGAAATCCGTCGGATAATTTCGAGAATCAACAAAATAATACCTAGAACCTCTTTAGTTAATTTCCAAAAATGCCGACTAAAACGGTAGTTGGGCCGTTTTAATTTCATTAGGACCTCCTTTTGCCGAAGGAGTTCCATCCGATGGGCAATTCCGGGGCTGACCCGGGATTGCCTGTTGCATTTTTGGGTCCAGTGCGTGGTGAATTGTGGAGGTCCGTTCTCTTTACAATTCCGGGGCCCACCCCTCCTTGGGTTCACCTGAATTTTTCACTGGGTACAGTGAAAAAACGCGTCACCCTTTCAGGAGCGCCCTCCATTGTAAAGAGAACGGATCTCCACAATTCACAGTACTTGACCCGAAAGATGCTTGTTTCTGGCGTCTAAAGTTTGAGCGCCATCTTGCCGATAAATTTTGAGGATACTATAGAGCGCGGGCCCGCTTTCGGAAGGATTGTCTCAGTATGAGACGAATGAGTTTTTTGGCCTTGCTCTTGCTGTATAATGGGTAACGACCGGGGGGACGCATGAGATCACTATTAGCATCTATATTTTTGACAGTTGTTGGGTTTGGGGTGAACGGTTGGGGAGCACTTTGTAGCGATTCCGCCGCGGCAGCTGCTTGTCAGGGTGATTGGACTCAGACGAACACCCCCAGTGTGAATATTAGTGGAACAGCAACTCTCGATACGACGTCATTACAAAATATGGCTAACCAATGTTACTGTAAACCAGCCTCATCTAGTGGCTTGGCCTCCACCTGCTCGGGCCTTCAGCAAACCTACGGCAAAGATGCGGCTCAGATGGCGAAGGATGCCAAACAGGATCAGAAAGATGCTCAGGATGCTAGTAATAAAACTCAGTCGGATCTTTTGAAGGCTCAGTCGGATGCTACGGATAAAATCAATGGTCTGCAGAAACAGATCACTGACTTGGATGCCAAATATAAAGATGATCAACTTAAGAATCAGAAGGATAATTCTGTTGATACACAGAAACAGGCGGACACTCTTCAGCAGCAGCAAGATCAGTTGGGCAAAATGCAGGGTCAAGTGGCCTTGGATCAGAATGCCATAAATATCGCAAACTCGACTTATGCGGCTGTGATCAATGCTAACAATGCTTCGATGGTCCGCATGAAGTGCATGAGCATCATTCGCAAATGGATGAAAGATAACTCTTTCTCTAGCACCATCATCGGCGGCAGTGGAAATGCGGCTTCCCAACAAATCCTTTTGGACAATCAGATGACCTCTTGCCTAGCGACAGAGACCGCCAATGCTGATTCCACCATTGCTCAAGCCAATGCCGCGGTTCTTTCGGCGCAGGCAGCGATGGATCAGTTGAACAGAGACATGGCCTCTGCGAAAGCGACGATTCAACGCATGAAATCGGCTGGTCTTCAGGCGCAACAAATGCAGTCCCAGGCCACTTCGAACGCAGCCACCAGTTACCAACAACAGCGGTCGATGTTGCTGCAACAGATGCAGACGGCCAACCAACAAGCGCAACAACAGATGAATATGTTGCAGCGACAAGCTCAGCAGCAACAACAATTGGGAATGACTCCGCAGTCAACAGCCCAATTGGATAACGACTTAGGTGCTTACCACACTTCCTGCTGTGACGGAGACCAACCTAAGAAGGCCTTGATCAGCCAGTCGACCAACGAAAGCGACAACGGTGATGACGATGACAATGGTGGCAGCGGCCAAATTTGCGCTGAGCAGACCAGCAAGCAAAGCTCCGCAAATCCTGGCGGCATCACCTCGCAGGCGATGTCAGCTATGATGCAAATGTTCCAGCAGCAACAGGTCCCACAATACCGTGCGCCAGCCGGATTCTCACAATAGGCTAGCTAGGCTAACATCCTAACACATAGCAAGAGTGAACCCGAGGTTACAATCCCCTCGGGTTTTTTGTTAGCATTGAGGCTTCGATATCGAAGGAGCCCCTTACATGCAAAAGAATTTGAAGAAAAAATTGATCATTTTTGGCACGGCATTTTTAGTGTTGATGATCGCCGGTGTCGGATGCCTCTGGGCCGCCTATCGTTACATCGATAAATCTTTACCTCAGCTGATCACTCTCGCTGATTATCAGCCGCTTTTGGTTTCTCAGGTCTATGATCGCAATGGGACTCAGATTGGTGAATTTTTTCGTGAGCGTCGGAAGCTTGTGCCCTTCAATAAGATTCCAAAAAATCTGGTGAATGCTTTTTTGGCGGCAGAGGACGATCAGTTTTACAAGCATGGCGGCTTGAATTATCTCGCGATTCTTCGTGCGACTGTGGCCAATTTGAAAGCTGGAAAAAATGTGCAGGGGGCTTCGACCATCACTCAGCAGGTGGCCAAAACTTTGTTCTTAAGCTCCGAAAAGAAACTGATTCGTAAGGTTAAAGAAGCGATTTTGGCTCAGAAGATGGAGAGCAATCTTAGCAAGGATGATATTTTATATTTGTATCTGAACCAAATTTATTTTGGTCAGGGTGCTAACGGCGTAGCTCTTGCGGCCGAGACTTACTTTCACAAAACTTTGGACAAACTGACCCTTGCAGAGATGGCGATTCTTGCTGGTTTGCCGAAAGCTCCTAGTGAGTATTCACCTTCTCGAAATTCGGTGCGCTCGAAGGAACGCCAAGTTTACGTTTTGAATCGTATGGCCGAGGTCGGCTTCATCACTAAAGCGGAGGCCGCTAGCGCTGCACTGGAACCCGTCCGGGTTTTTCTGCGCGAAAATTACAAGGACTCGGCACCTTTTTTCACCGAGACCGTTCGCCAAATTTTGGTCAACAAGCTGGGCGAGGAAGCGGTTCTTGATCAGGGCCTGCGTATTTACACCAGTCTTGATTTGCCCAAGCAATTGGCAGCTCAGGAAGCCATGATCACCGGACTGAAAGAATTGGATAAGCGTCAAGGTTATCGCGGCGCCCTCAGCAATACGACTGATCCGAATGAAGTCGGAAACTTTCTGATGAAGACTCGCAACAAATTGATTCTGGATGAGAAGCCAGAGCGCACGATTTTGCCCGACGGAAAGTTTCAAGATTACGGCGCGTTGAATATCGCTTACGACATCAAAGCTAAAGGTCTTCCAATGTACATCAAGCCCGGCAAAACGACAGAGGGTGTCGTTTCCAAAGTGGATGATGAGCTCGGTTTAGTTTTTGTGAAATTCGCTGAACTCGAAGGTCTGATTGATATTGAAACCATGCAGTGGGCGCGCAAGCCCAACGCCGAAAAACGTTTTGATTTGGATCGAATTCAGAGGCCTTCGCAAGCGCTCAAAATGGGCGATGTGATTTTAGTGAAGTTGGTGGGCGAAAGATTTGGCTCTTCCAGATTGCAAAAAGTTTTGGCGAAGACCAAAAAATCCATCGATCTTTCTAAATACGTCAGTCTAGAGTTGGATCAAGATCCCATCGCCGAAGCGGCGGTGTTTTCTATCGACCAGGACACGCAAGATATTCTAGCCATGATTGGCGGTACCAACTTCGAGAAATCGGAATACAACCGCGCTCTGCAAGCGGCTCGGCAAACGGGCTCTTCGTTCAAATCGATTGTTTACGCGTCCGCGCTAGATCACGGCTACAATCCATCGACTTTGTTGATGGATGCGCCACTAGTTTATGAAGAGAAGGGCGCCGAAGATGACGAGGGTCAAGGAGACTCCAAAACCTGGAAGCCCGCCAATCACTCGAAGACTTTCGCAGGCGATATCACTTTCCGAAATGCGCTGGTGAAATCCCTCAACGTGCCCGCGGTCAAAGTCATCGAAGATGTGGGTGTTCCATGGGCCGCGGAATATGCAAAACGCCTGGGAGTTTTTTCACCGCTGAACATGGATTTCACTCTGACTTTGGGCTCAAGCTCCGTGACTTTGTACGAAATGACCCGTGTGTTTTCGGAATTCGGTCGCCAGGGAAAACGCACGCGGCCAATACTGATCAAAAAGGTGGAAGATTCCTCTGGAAAAAAATTATTGGATCAAGTTTCACTAGATGAAAGATTCACTAAAGAGATGTCTGATCAAGATCAACAGTTTGAGGACCGCCGCAAAGCCTTTCTAGAAGCACAGAAAAATCCCGTGGCCGGCGAACCTACGGACAAAAAAATAAAAATCGAACCCAATATTTTCTTCGAGGATCCGGATCAGCTGATCAAGCCAACAACAGCGTACCTGATCACCTCGCTCTTGAAAGGCGTGGTCGAAGATCCGTCAGGAACCGGTGCACGCGCCAAATCCCTAGGCCGCGAAGTCGCTGGGAAAACTGGAACCACCAATGGCTACTACGATGCCTGGTTCTTGGGTTTCACAGCACAAATCGCCACTGGAGTATGGGTTGGATTTGACCAAGAGCGCACACTCGGCAAAGGCGAGGTCGGCGGACGCGCTGCCTTACCAATTTGGTTAGATTACATGAAGGCGGCGCACGAAGATCTACCCGCCCTCACTTTCCCGGTTCCAGCGGGAATCATCTTCGCGAATATTGACGCCGATACAGGCCAGTTACCAACACCGGGCTCCAAACGCTCGATTCGCCAAGCATATCTAGAAGGCACAGAGCCAAGCTCTGCCAGTAAAAATAAAAAGGAAGAGGACACCGACTTTTACAAGCAAGACCTTTCTGAATAGTAGGGGTTTTTCAATCTTTCCCAGTTCGGAAAATTGAGGCCTTTTGCCGCCTGTTTTCGAGATGAAATCTAATAGACCCACAGAAGAGCCCCAATTTTCCGAACTGGGAAAGATCGGAAATATATTGAGTGATTCGCCCGGCCATTGGTATTCTGTTTCAATTCGTTATGGCTCAAAAAGAAATCCACCTCTGGGGTGTAAAACAGAATAACTTGAAGAATGTGGACATCCGGGTGCCTCTGGGTGAGCTCACAGTTGTCTGTGGGCCTTCGGGTTCGGGAAAATCTTCGCTGGCGTTTGAAACCCTTTTCGCCGAGGGCCAGCGTCGTTTCATCGAGAGCATGTCCAACTACGCCCGGCAATTTCTGAATAAGGCCCCGAAGCCTGATATTGAAGGCGTGAATAACATTCCCCCCGCGATTTCCATTGAACAGAAAAATTCGGTGAAGAGTTCTCGCTCCACGGTGGGGACCACGACCGAGTTGATTGATTACTTGCGCTTGCTCTATGAGAAAATCGGCATTGCCTACTGCCCCACCCATCACATCCCTACACAGAAACAAAGCGTGACTGAAGCCACGGATCAGGTCTTGAATTATTTTGGCGGGCAGCGTGGATATATTTTGGTAGAGATTTCCGCCGAGCACCGCGTGGCCGAAGGTAAGAAACTTCATTCGCTGCTGCTGCAAGATGGATACTTGCGAATTTGTCTGCCACAAAAAGCGAAGGTCGTAAAGGCTTCCACTAAAAAGCTCACCGAAAAATCGGTCAAAAAATCCTTGGCTAAAACCAGAGCGAAAATTGAGGCGATGGAGGTCGAAACCTCGCCCTTGACCGATGAACCTCTAGGGGAAATCATCGAAATCAGTCAGCCGGCGCTGATCAAAAAAGGCCTGCCCAAAGAAAAATTTTTCTTAGTGATTGACCGCATGGCTTTTTCTGCGGAAGAGCGTGGACGCCTGGCGGATTCCCTCACTCAAGCTTATGAAGCCAGCATCAAATACAATTCCAACGTGGTTTCCCGGCAGGCTTCCGTTGTAACCACGGAGTTTAAAAAACTTCAGCTCAGTGAGGATAACTCCTGCCCCGTCTGCGGTTACATGAGTCCTCCGATGTCGTCGCGGCTGTTCAGTTTTAATTCACCGATCGGAGCTTGCGCCACCTGTAAGGGTTTTGGAAATATTTTGGAGCTCGACGAAAACAAAGTCGTGCCCAACCCCAATCTTTCTATCGCGCAGGGAGCTCTGCACCCGTTCACCATGCCCAGTGCAGAGCAGGACAAGAAGGCTCTGCTGCAGTTTTGTCGTAAACTTAAAATTGACACCTCAACTCCGTGGAAAGAACTCAGCAAGACTCATCGTGAATTGATTTGGAATGGCAATAAGGATTTTTTCGGCGTCAAAGGTCTGTTTGAATACCTGGAAGAAATTAAATACAAAATGCACGTGCGCGTTTTTATTTCGCGCTATCGCTCGCCGTTCCTGTGTCCGGAGTGCAAAGGTGCACGGCTTCGCAAAGAGTCGCTGAATGTTTTTGTCGGTGGTAAGTCCATCGACCAGCTCAGTGGACTCACCATTGAGCTGCTGCAAAATTTCTTCAAACAGCTAAAACTTTCCACGACGCAAGAAGAAGTGGCCGAAGAGGTTTTTAAACAGGTCTGCAACCGCCTGGAATTCCTCATGCGCGTTGGAGTTCATTACCTAACACTGGCGCGCGAAACGCGAACTCTTTCGGGAGGGGAATACCAGCGCATCATGCTGGCCAACCAGCTGGGCATGGGGCTATCACAGGCGCTCTATGTTTTGGATGAGCCCACTGTGGGCTTGCATCCCCGCGACAACGATCGCTTGATTTCAATTTTGAATGATTTAAAAAACCTAGGAAACACTCTGGTGATCGTCGAGCACGATCACGATGTCATTAAGAACGCGCAAAACATCATCGAGATGGGTCCGGGCAGTGGATATCTCGGTGGAGAAGTGGTCTATGCCGGGCCGACCAAAGACTTTTACGATTGCAAAGAATCCATCACAGCACCCTTTCTAAAGCCCAACAAAAACTGGGTACCGCTTCGCATGGTGCGCCCAGTGGACACCGGTCAATATCGCTATAAAATCGTGCTCAACGGCTGCACGGGAAATAATCTGAAAGATATTGATGTCACCTTTCCGCTGAATCGCCTGGTCTGTGTCACTGGGGTGAGCGGCTCTGGAAAATCCACACTGGTATCGAAAACTCTGTACCCGGCTCTAGCGCGGGAGTTTGACATTGAATATCTAAAGGCCTCGCCTTTCAAATCGATGGAAGGTGCCGAGCATGTGAAAAATGTTTTGCTGATTGATCAGTCACCCATCGGAAAATCCGCACGCAGTTCGCCCATCACTTACTTGAAAGCATTTGATCTGATTCGAAATATCATGTCGTCGCTGCCAGAGTCCAAAGTACGGGGCTACACTCCCGGAACTTTCAGCTTGAACGTCGACGGAGGTCGCTGCCCCGCTTGCCGAGGCACCGGCTTTGAAGAGATCGACATGATGTTCATGGACAACGTGATCTTGCCTTGCGATGTCTGCGACGGAAAAAAATTCCGCCCAGAAATCCTAGAAATACAGTACAAGGGCAAAAATATTCACCAAATTTTGACCATGACTGTGGCAGAGGCCATGAATTTCTTCGTCGCCTACCCCAACATCCGCAAGCCCTTGAGTGTGCTTCGCGAAGTCGGACTGGATTATCTGCAGCTGGGTCAGCCGGCGGGCACGCTTTCCGGTGGGGAATCCCAGCGGTTGAAGATCGCCAAAGAACTCAGCCAAATTTCTCAGAAGAGCACTCTCTATATATTAGACGAACCGACGACGGGTTTGCATTTCCGCGAAATCGACCTGCTGATGAAAGTTTTGAATAAGTTGATCGAGGCCGGCGGCAGCGTGATTGTGATCGAGCACAATCAAGATGTGATCAGAGGTTCGGACTACATCATCGACCTTGGTCCTGAGGCCGGCAGCAAAGGCGGCAAGATTGTGGCCATGGGCTCTCCGGAAGAGATTATGGCCAATAAGAAATCGCTCACCGGACAGTATCTGAAACGCTATATCGACTCCACGAATCCTAACGCCAAGTCGTCCCCTAGACCTAAGCCCTGACTCACTAAAATTTAGACATGCCCGTTAAGTTTGTTCAAAGTTTTGACGATTAAAACTATGACAAAACTTTGAAATCAATCGCGAGGAGAGATCTATGTCGATGATTAATTGGGACGAATTCGAACATATACATGTCATTAAACGACTGCGCCATATCCTATCATCATGGTGGAATGTCGACGTGGTGTTCACTGACGAACGCGGCCAACTGAAGGGCTTCGACGGCAGCAAAGCTGACTACACAAACCCGGGCGTGGGCTTTGTCTTCGGCAAAGAAACGGCTCAGACCAACTTGGCAGAGTTCGTTATGAAGACCATCGACAACTTGCGCATGTCCGACAATAAATTCGCCATCAAAAAATGGGACATGACCGGTTGGGATGTGGGTGTTTTCCCCATCATGATCGAAAATGATTTCATGGGAACAGTGGTGGCAGTGCCGTTTTTCAAAGACGCGAACTCACCCGTTCGCCTGGCAGAAGTTCGCGAGCGCTTGGCCGCTTTCGGAGCCAACTCTGACGTTATCGAAAAAGCTTTGGGCAAAACCAAATATCTGGATGAATCCGATCGCACTCACTTCTGCGAAGTGGTGAGCTTAGTCGCTGAAGAGGTCGTGACTCTTCATCTAGAAATCTCCCGCCGCGAAGATCGCATTCGCGAGCTGAATAAGGAGCTGGGCAGCCGTTATAAATATGATAACATGATCGGTAAATCTAAACCGATGCAGTCGTTATACGCACTTCTCGATAAAATCAAAGGCGCGGACTCAACCGTTTTGATCAACGGGGACAACGGAACTGGTAAAGAGTTGATCGCGAAAGCCATTCACTACAACTCTTCCCGCAAAGACAAAGCCTTCGTGATTCAGAACTGTTCGGCCTTCAATGACAATTTGTTGGAGTCTGAACTCTTCGGTCATATGAAGGGATCTTTCACTGGCGCAGTGAAGGACAAAAAAGGTCTGTTTGAAATTGCTGATAAAGGAACTTTCTTCCTCGATGAAATCGGGGACACTTCGCCGCAAATGCAAGTGAAGCTTCTGCGTGTGCTGCAAGAGGGAACTTTCACTCCGGTGGGTTCGACCGAACAACGCAAAGTCGATGTGCGGATCGTAGCGGCGACCAACAAAAATTTGAAAGAAATGGTTGAAAATGGCACGTTCCGCGAAGACTTGTACTATCGCCTGAATGTGATCAATATCCGCGTTCCGCCACTGCGCGAACGTAAGGAAGACATTCCGTTGCTGGCCGAGTTCTTCTTGCAAAAAGCTTGTGAGGCTCAAAATCGTCCTCGCGTGACTTTGACCAAGCGGGCTCTTGAAAAACTCTATGACTATGCTTTCCCAGGAAACGTACGGGAATTGCAAAATGAAATGGAACGCGTGGTAGTACTGGCTGGCGACGAAACGAAAATCTTGCCAGAGATGCTGTCACCAAAAATGATGGAAGCCGGCGAAAAAGCAAAAGTTCAAGGCGCCCGTCTGCACGGCAAGTTGAAAGACGCTTTGGAAGAGCTCGAGCGCGACATGATCCGCGAAGGCCTACGCCGCACAGGTTGGAACAAATCCAAACTGGCAAAAGAACTCGGAATCAGCCGAGCCGGCCTCATCATGAAAGTCGAAAAATACGGCCTAGATAAGCGCAAAATCTCCAGAGCCGCAGGCACTGGAACCGAGAGCGCATCCTAAAGCACCCGCTCGCTTTTCGCGAGCGGTGTATTCAAATGTATTGATTGCGAGGCCGGGGGAACCCGGCTTCTGCTTTTTACGCAGGCGCGGCGTCCGCTGTAGTCCGGAAGGCGGAGCGTTCGCTGGACCTATCACTGGACGTCCGATCTGTATATTTCCTCGAGGAAAATGATTATGCTCTCTAGAAGGAGGTTCCAATGAAATGCTTTTTCGTGGCTCTGGCCTTGTCGGTTTTTACCATTGGATCGGCGTCAGCCACCCAACAGCATCTCAATGTACCGGCTTTATATACTGACCGCACCGCAGATGCTCCGACCCACAGCAGTGCTCCTGCGGAAGCCTCCATTTCCTGCCTGGAGTCCTTGAAACGACAGGACACTAAAGGGATCTTGGATTTGTATATAAATGCACCTAGAAACGAAGTGGTTTGGAAAAATGACGAGGGCGTTACCATGGTCACGCAACCGACCGGAACCATTATCGTGGGCAGCGGGCATTGCAACACCGGAAAAATATCCAAAACGACCCTTGGTGACATCGCCCGCGACTCCTACGAGCGCATGAGCAACAGCAAAGCCTATCACTACGCCGACCTGGAGGAGAGCCGGAAAGTTTGCCCGCATCAACAGCCTGGTGTGCAAACGATTGACGATGCCGGAAACGCCCAGTGATGTGATCACGGCACAAGCCTTGCCGTGTTCGCTGTCCGCCGCTCCAATTCCAAGTAAATATTTCCAAACCGACAAATAGATAACATCGGTAAAAAGCACAAATACCCACTCCCCACGGTGCCAGCTGCAATTAAAGCCACGCAGAGGCAGTGACAATCTTTGGCACCATACATGCTAATACTCACTGTGTACTTAACCTGAAGTCGGGTTGAATAAGTCAGTAGTTAATAGGGGTGAGATTTATGATGACTGAGATAATGCAAAAAAACTCAGTACAAAAGCTAAAGGTTCTGTTGCAGAACCGCTATGGGATGGGCCTAAAAATCACGACCATGACCAGCATTGAAAATGCTGGCGTGGACGTGCAGGAAATGCGCAGCGAACTGAGGGGCAGTTCGCTGCATGTTCCAGTCTGCGCTCGAGGCAAGTACTTAGCGACAGCGATTCTGACAAGATCAGAACCAATGTCCGCGGGAGACATCTCTGCTGTCTCTGAAATAGTCCGACTTGTCCTCGAGCCTCTTCTTCTTTCTATTTATTTAGAGCGCCAAGAGTCCAACACCGCTGTCATTCAAGACGAAAATGTTTTGCTGCTGCGACCGCAAGAGAGCTTCGAAGCCAACGACGGTTCCGATTGGAACCCCGATGGTCTGGAATTCAATCAATCACTCATTATGTTAGAGAGCTACAATCCACACACGATTTCGCGAGTGGCGGTGCATATTCACGAGGCCGCAGGCCGACTAGCACTTCTTCGTTACAAAGAAGTCCACGGTTCCCTGAACAGCGTGCAAGATATCCGAGAGCTCGGCACCCTCACCCTGTTGGTGGAGGACGTGCTACAATTGTCTCCCGAAGAGCAAGCCCGCTTGGCAACCTTTGCCAGCAGCGCCAATGAAAAAACCGAGCCTTTGATCTTAATAGGCTGCACCACTCCGTTGGACGAGTTGGTCGAAGACGAATTGATCAACATTGAGTTGGCCGAAATCGCTGAAAAATCGCATTTGGAACTGGACCGCATGCCCAAAGAATTCTCTCAGCTTCGCGAGACCATCGAAATGGCCTTGGACAAACACGCGCTCATTTAGTTACCCTATTAGGGTATGGATCAATATCACTCGTTCCTAAAAAATCATTTTCAAGATGAAGAGTTCAAAGTCTATTCGCTGGCGGGTGATGCCTCCAACCGACGCTACTATCGCGTCAGCCACAGCAACCAAACCTGGGTGCTCATGGTGTGGGAACCCTTCGACGCCAAAAATTATCCTTTCCTTTCCGTGCTCCAGCATTTCGCCAAACACCAAGTGCACGTGCCCGAAGTCATCGCCATGTCGGAAAAAGAGGGATTGGTTTTGCTGGAAGATTTGGGCGATCTCACGTTAGAACGAAAATTTTGGGAGAAACAAAGCTCTACCCATTCCCTGGCGTTTTACAAAAAATCCATCGATGAACTGATCAAGGTGCATTTCCGTGCCACCCTCGACAAATCGGATTGCACAGCTTTCAAAATCGAATTCGATACTGAAAAATTGCTCTGGGAAATGAATTACGGCCGCACCAACCTGGTGGAAGGCATGTGCAAACACAAGCCCTCGGAAAAAGTGGCCAAAGAGTTGGCCAGCGTGTTCACGCACATCTGCGAACGCCTGCACAAAGAACCGAAGTTCATCGCGCATCGGGATTATCACTCGCGCAATCTGATGATCAAGTTCGATGAAATTCGTGTCATCGATTTTCAGGACGCGCGCTTAGGGGCGATTCAGTATGACTTGGTCAGCCTGTTGCGCGATTCCTACGTCAACATCGACGAGACCATGTCGAAAACTCTGCTGGATTATTACCTGGGCCGTGCCAAAGAATATCTACCGAAGGATTTTTCGCGCAGCCACTTTGACGAGATCTACGAAGTGCAAACTATCCAGCGCTGCTTCAAGGCCTGCGGCAGTTTTTCCAGCTTCTACAATCAGCGACAGGACACTCGCTATTTAAAATACATTTCACAGACGCTCATGCGCGTGATGAAAAGCCTAACCAATTTCCCAGAGTACAAAGTTTTCTCGAATGTGCTGATTGACTCTGGCTCTCTGGAGCGAAAGTACGAAAATCCATGAATGGAATCGTGCTTTCGGCGGGATTTGGAACGCGGCTAAAACCGTACACTGAAAAAACACCGAAGCCCGCAATCCCTTTCATGAGCGTGCCTTTGGCCTGCTATCCATTGTCGCTTTTCGAACGCGAAAAAATTCACAATTTGGTAGTGAACACCCACCACCTTCCCAAGCAAATCGAAGCTCTTTTCAACGATCTGCGCTGGCCCATGCAAAAACCCCCAGACAAGTTGATTTTTTCTGCAGAGCCAGGACAAATCCTAGGCAGCGGCGGGGGAATCCGCCACGCCATTGAATCTCTCGTGGGCCGAGGAACCTTTTTTGTCGCCAACGCCGACGAAGTGATTCTGCCATTTCACTTCTCCGTGATAAAAGAAGCATTAGAATTCCACCAGTACCACGGCGGCATCGCCACTTTGCTCTGCATTCAGCATCCGGGCGTGGGCTCCAAATTCGGAGGCGCATGGTTGAAAGACGGCGAGATCAGTCGGGTCACAGGATTTTCAAAACTGCCAATGCCCGGTCATCGTGGTTTGCATTTTGTGGGCTTGCTTTTGCTCAGTGACCGCATCGAAGAATATTTTTTTCAAGACGACAGCAAGGAAGAAAATATTTTGTACGACACACTCACCAAAGCCATGAGCAAAGGCGAACAAGTCCACGCCATGGAGATCGAAGCAAAATGGTTTGAAACCGGCAATCCCCAAGACTTTCTGCAGGCCACCGAGGAGTGTCTGCAGGCCATTCAAGCACTGCCACCAGCGCCTTGGGCTGAGTATTTGCGACAGCTCATCTGTCGATGCAGCACTCGCAGCTATCAGATAGAGAACGACCAACCGGAACTGAAGGCTCAGATGGTGGATCGTCTATCGAAATTATTTTCCGGGGATTTGTAAGAGAGAACTTAAGAAGCTTCGTCGACTTCGACTGATAATTTCAAACCCATGGCCTTAAGCAAGCTCCGCAAAGTGGTGAGCTTCGGATTTCCATCGGACGATAATGCCTTATATAGACTTTCTCGCCCCAGCTGCGCTTTCTCAGCGACATCAGCGACGCCGTAGGCTTTGGCGACATCACGAAGGGCCATCAGAAACAACTCTTCATTGTCTTCCAAATGAGTATTTAAATAAGCTGCAGCCTCTTGAGGATCTTTTAATGACTCATTCAGAGAGTCTTCATATTTTTTTGTAGCCCTTGGCACATGGCCTCCCTTACTTAAGATAAAAAATCAGTCCAATATTCTTTGGCTCTTCGGATATCTTGGTATCACCCAAATTTCCAAGCCGAACTCTATTCAATCTTTTTCGAATCACGGCTCGCGCCTGAATATCACGAAGACCATTGAGCCAAGATTCAAAAGGTGTTGCGCCAGTCTGAGTTTGATAGGACCTATAAAGGTGTGCTTAGCTCGATTTTCGAACTTCCACCTTTAACTTAAGACCTGATTTCTTAAGTTGATCTTGAATCGCGTATTCCACGGCCAGGATTTCCGGTAGGTTGCATTTTTTCGCAATTTTCCAGGCAAGGTCGATGCTCACATTTTGGCGGCCTTTTTCGATGTCACATAGAGTGCCTCTGGCCATTCCTAAGAAGTCGGCCATTTCGACCTGGGACATGTCCCTCATCGTTCTTGCTCCACGCAGAAAACCTCCAAATGAAATTTCTCCGACCTTATCTTTTAGTAATTTTGTTAGCGACTTAGTACTCATGTTTGTTCACCTCTATGACTAAAATTTCAATTCCGTCGGCAGCCTCGATGTAGATGGCCCTATAGGATCTGTTAAGTCTGATCGATCGTTGTCCATCTCTTAATCCTTTTAAAGGCTCATCATGGTAGCCTTTATATTTTCGGACTTCTCTAATCCCCAGCCACTCAACTGAGTCAGCCCAATACTGCAAAGATTCCTGAATATTTACCGGCAGCCTATTTAGCTGCTTTTCTGCAAATTTCGATACGACAACTCTACTACTCACTTACGACTCCGGGCTTCGTCGTATGTAAGGTATAATACCTTACATTATTGAATTTTGTCAAGGCGTTTAGTGCCAATGGTTGGAAACTGGGGATGTCCAAAAAGAAAAAGCCATTAGTCTCTGAGACTAATGGCTTGCAAATTCGTTGGCTTGGGCAATATGGCTTAAATCAGACCGCACGTTACTGCAGGTCCGAAAATCGGCCTGCCCAATTTACGGAATGGGATCGACAAAGCCTTTGGCGTTGCCAATCACCAGCATACGATCCGACACCATTTGAAACAGATTTCCGCTAGCAGTACCAATTCGGTCGTTGCCCCCCACATTGAGACCGGCGCCAGGCAAACCCGCGACTCTGCGTGCCGGGTTCACCGCATCTTTTCTGCCGGGCAAACCAGATGGAGAATCAGTCACCGCATTGAGAGAATTGGAGGCACCGCCCGGGCTGGCATCAGCTCCGCCGGCCACAGCCGCTTGATTCGCATTACCATCTCCTGATTTCAAAGCCGCCTGTTGTGCAGCATTGGCCATCAAACCTTTCAGAGAATCTTGCGCTGCCGACTGTTGACTGGGAGTCAGCCCCGTTCCCGAAAAATTTCCCGAGGCCAACTGTGATGCTGGAACTTGCGAGCCGTTCGGCAAAGTCACCACTCCGGTGTTCGGATTGATCGAACCCACAGGATTTGTGGTACTACTGCCGCCAATGGGAATTGGGTTAGGAAATGGAAGAGCCGTCGGAGGAGTCGTCGGTGCACCAGAGGTCACCGTATTTCCAGCCGCCGTGGATTGATTCTCTGTTTTAGTGGCCCCATTCGCGATGAGGGCACCGCCCGCAGCTGCGGCGATTCCAGCGATGCACAGAACTGCACTGTAAGCCGCTGAAGGACAATATTTGGCTGCGACAAGTGTACCACCCGCAACAGCCGCAATACCCAGCAACATCTGCGTGTGATTGACACTAGTGCCAACGCCCGCCTGATTTTGCACGCTGGTGGCGGGGTCTACTGAGGTCGGAAGCGAAGGTGGTGTGGGCAAATCCCCACTTGCGGGGGGTGGCACCACGCCCGAAGAAGAGGAAGATCCGGACGTCGGACCCGTGTTCGATCCCGGCGGAGGCGGAGCGGTCTGCGCCTGAGCCAATTGCGCCAACGCTACTATGGACAGCGCTATCGTCAAATTTTTCATAATTCCCCCTGAGTTAAAATTAATTCTTATTTAAAAAAGTCGGAGATTTCTCTAGATAAGTTTTGTTGACCTTATCCCAGTTCGATTTTCCCGCTTTACCAGAGACATCACTAGCCGGAGCCCGACCATTCTTAAGGTCCTTGCCGGATTTTCCACCGGCACCGCCCGCGGCTGTTCCGTCGTTCCAACCATTGCCTACGCCGCCGCTAAATCCTCCGCCCCCGCCACCGGCACCGGCGTTCAAAGGATCTTTTGCCGCCACCAGAGGATTCGGTTTCGCACCCGATGGCGAGCCACCGACTCCACTCATGCCTCCGCCACCTGAACCGCCGCCGGGGGCACCGCCCGCACTCGAGCCACCACTGCCCAAAGCCGGTGATGCTCCCAGAGATGGGTCGCCCAATCCACCACCACCCGAAAGCGGCGGCGGAGTCGTACCCACCGCAACTCCCGTGGTCGGAGTGCCAACTGAGTTGGTCGCCGTAGCGCAACCGGAAGCATTCGGATTCGCCATACAAATACAAGTTTGGTTGCTCGCGTTCGCAGCCTGAGTGCAGTCCAACCCCGCAACGGGAGTGGTGGTCGCGGCGGTGCAGCTCTGGGCTTGTTTGCCGGACATTAACATACTGAGGATGCCGGCACCGCCCGCCATGAGGTTTAGGCCGTAGGAGCCGCAGACCTTTTGGCATTCTTTCGCTGGAGGTGTCGAACCAGCAGTGGCGACAACAACCGCCATATCCCCAAATGCTTGTGCATCTAACTGATCCGCGAGGGTAATATTGGCAGACATCTGTGCGGCCGCAGACTGCGTATTTAGAGCTGCGTTCTCATTTTGGCATTTAGTTTTCGCAGATGCAATTGCCGCGTCTATAGAGCCGCAGCTACTATCACACATTATTTTTACGCCTGCACAAGCAGCGTTATAAGCTGTCAACGCGTCCTTTGCGATTGTCATTAGTGCACTTTGTTTTTTACAAATAGCTGAAGCATCAGTCATTCCAGATATTGCATCCAGACCCATACTGAGTATCGGAATCGCCGCCTGTAATATTGGTGACTGACTTGTTAAGCAAAGACCAGCAGCCATCTTTGCTTTCGACTCACAAGAGTTTAGAGTTCCGATTAAACTGTTGAGAGCGCCCTGACAAATTTTACCAAGCTTTTGATCTGGTGATGTTGATATTTTCTTTAGTATTCCCGACTGAGCTTCCAGGTCCGCGTTGCAACTCTGGGCAGCAGCCTTCTGTTGGTTATCTTGTGGAGACGAAGCGGCGCTTGTGGCGGCAGGAGTATCTCCTGCCTGAGCCTGCGCACTATAGGGAGTGTAATCTGTTACTCCATTTGCGCTAGATACAGTTCCATCAGCGTTGTAGGTAGTCACTCCATCGTTATCTACTGGCGGAGATGAGTTCCCTGCGCTATCAGGCGCATGAACGTTTAGTCCCATCGGCACAGGTGTAGCCTTCTGACCTGCTAAGACCAAAGACGAAGACATTCCAAAAACCAAAATCACAGCAGCAGAAAGCCGTGTCTTCATAGATCCCCCTGATACACTTAGTATCGGCCGAAAGGCTCGGAATCTAAATAGATATATGTCCAACGTCTCAACTTGAGACGCCGAAAAACAATCGCCTGAAACAATCCAAATCAGAAATCGGATCCAGCTGCTCTACATTGGATTGGTCGATCTCTAAAGAATGACCAGGTGTTGACCAAAGCGTAAGACCCC
>Ga0206924_1033_pt1 | contig 37298 bp, 35 predicted proteins | sample Alteio_BWOrgHeat_61_FD_152947 | JGI IMG/M metagenome (GOLD analysis project Ga0206924, IMG submission 152947) | Enriched cells from forest soil in Barre Woods Harvard Forest LTER site, Petersham, Massachusetts, United States -... | ecosystem: Environmental > Terrestrial > Soil > Temperate forest >...
TGGTCTCTTCATCGAAGGAAATAATAGGCTCATCAGCGCCTTGAGGGCTGTCTTTGTCCAATCGACTCAGGGTGGAGTCGATCAAATCATCCTTGGATTTCTTTTTCTTTTTCGCATCCATTCAGAGTAAGTATCGGAAAACTCGCTGAATTTCTTGAGTCGTCTTTCAAATAATTCTCAGATCGATATAACCTTGTGATACTGGCCAGTGCGGGTCTCTAATGCTGCTAAATTCACCTTGGCCAGCGCATTCACACTAAAGTCCTGGATGGTGAAAGAGGCCAAAATCGATCCGCGGATGCACGCCGCCTTAAGATCTGCGACCGTGGGCGCGCGACCTAGACTGGCCAGGTGTCCGAAGAAACCTCCCGCAAAAGTGTCACCAGCCCCCGTAGGATCAATGACGTGATCGATGGGGAACGCCGGTAAGATAAAAAATCCCTGCTCTTTGGTGTACATGGAAAAACCATACTCACCGCGCTTCACGACGATGGCTTTGGGTCCCATATCTGTCACTTTTTTTGCCGCTTCGATGCCGTTCGCAGCACCCGTCAACATCATAGCTTCACCTTCGTTGATCAGAACCACGTCGACTTTCTTCAACACAGCTTTGAGGTCAGCAAGCTTTGAGCTGATCCAAAAATTCATCGTGTCCATTCCAACGAAAAGAGGATTGTGACATTGGCTCAAAACCTTCAACTGCAGATCCGGAGAGATATTGGCCAAGAAGACAAATTTCGAATCCCGATAGTGCTCTGGCAACATTGGATTGAAATGCTCGAACACATTCAATTCAGTTTTTTTGGTGATGGCTTGGTTCATGTCACCTTCGTAAGAGCCTTCCCAATGAAAAGTTTTACCTTTGACCACAGACATTCCCGCCGTGTCCACTTTGCGTGATTTTAAAAGCTCTATGTCTTTTGCGGCGTAGTCTTCGCCAACCACTCCCACCACTCGCACAGGTGCTAGCAAACTAGCAGCTAAAGAAAAATAATTGGCAGAGCCTCCAAGGGCGTGGTCCGCTTTTCCAGATGGTGTTTGAATGCTATCGTAAGCTAAGCTCCCGACGACGAGAATTTCTGACACGTGGTACTCCTCCGATTTTGGAATTAGATATATCCATGTTTTTCGGCTTATTTTCAAACTCTGATGTCAGCTGCCCGCACGCAGCAAAAATATCACGGCCCATCGTTCGGCGCATTAATACATGGGCGTCGTAGCTCACCAACTCTGCGTGGAATTTTTCGATGGTGGCATCGTCAGGACGCTCAAAGCCCGAGTCCGGATGCTCGTTGAACGGGATAATATTGATCTTGCACGGGATCCGGCGCACCAGCTGCCAGAGCTTGCGCGCGTGTTCGACCTGATCGGTGAGGCCCTTCAGCAAAACGTATTCGAACGTCACCCGGTCGCCGGTTTCATTGGTGTATTTCAAACACTCCTGCAACAGATCACTTAGAGGATATTTTTTGTTGATCGGCATGATTTCAGTTCGGCTGGCATCATCATATCCATTCAGTGAAACCGCTAAGCGAGTCCGGCTGGCCGTCACCCGCCACATTTCAGGCACCAATCCCGAAGTGGAAACAGTGATTTTGCGACGGGAAATATTGCGACCAAAATCGTTGGTCAAAATTTCGATACTGGCAAAAACAGCTTCGCAGTTATCCAGAGGCTCGCCCATGCCCATGAAAACGATGTTGGAAACGTGCAGGCTCTGCAAGCCGATCACGTCCTCCACCATCATGAACTGCGCCACGATTTCATCGGCGGTCAGCCGGCGTTTCAATTTTTGTTTGCCGGTGTAGCAGAATTTGCAAGCCATGTTGCAGCCGACCTCGGAAGAAATACAAAGTGTCAGGCGCTCGTCCGAGGGAATCAAAACGGACTCCACAGTCAGGCCATCGCTCAGGCGAAAAAGAAATTTTTGTGTGCCGTCGATACTTTTCAAATGCTGAGTCATCTCTGGCAATGCGAAGGTCATTTTACGACCAAGCTCGGCCCGGAAATCCTTGGATAGGTTCAACATCAACTCAGGATCGTTCACGCGCTTTTCGTAGACCCATTTGTAGAGTTGCTGCGCGCGAAATTGTTCCTTGCCAAGACCCTGGATAAAATCCTTCAGCGCCGGCATCGACAGGGAATAAAAATTGGTTTTTGAGGCCTCGGACATAGGCTGTGGGTTGTAGCACAGGGTCACCGACGGCTCTAGCAAAATGAAAAATTTGCTAAGCGGGCCCTGGGGGCACCGCCCGCCGCCAGTCGTCGGCCAAGGCATGGTACTTGCGCTTCGCATATATGGGCCCATTTCATTGATCCTACTGGGCTTTTAACGGTCACTGGCTGTCGAGGTTATATACAAATGGCTCGCAAAAAATGTTGTCCGTTTTTAGCTTCGGTTTTGTTGGCTCTGCTGACACTGATCAAGCCGTGCCTGGGTTGGTCAAATCCCTCCTGTTCCGCAGCCTACCAAAAGCAGGGCGGTGCCGCCGTTGAACTGGAAATGGGTGTGTCCCAAGCGGTGCTGAGGATCCTCACCACCAGCGATGGCCTTGTGGGCGGACTCTTCCCCGAAGGAGACCTCCCTGGTTTTTATACACAGTGGTCCAAACAAAACTATCCAAGAGTTGAACCCGCGAAAGTGGATTGGGATCTTTTGGATGAAGACCTACAGATGCGGCTTTTGGTAGAGGTCTCTAGAAGAAAGAAGACCGATTTTTTTGAAGATAGAGTCGTACCCAACGTTAAGGTCAGGGATATCATTCATGTCCAATTCGATCAGACCACCGACTTTCTTGGTCAGCAATATCAGCGCGGAGAATATGACGTGGATGTCTCTCGGTTTTTTCGTCGCGTTGAATACATAAGTCCTGCTTCTGTGGCTAATTTTTCAGGGGTGGAATTACATCTAAGAAGCTCTGAAATGGATGCGGGCGATCTGGTTCACAGTGCGTGGAACTTCCAGGCCGGAATTGGTGCACCCAAAACTCATTTGCATGAACATGTGGTCGAGCCACTCCCCATCGAGGCATTGGAAAAAGCCCCGGAAGAGACCAGCTTGGTCATGACAGAACACTACCGCCGAATCAATCTGCTGGCAGAATTTGTCTCTGTCTTAAAGCTTCGTCGTATTTCGGCCAACAAAAGATTTTCATGGTCTAGACTTTCCACGCTTCACTTCTTTGACTCCATCAATCCCAATTTTTTGAGTGGAATTTATAGATATTTTGCTGGCGAATGGAAATACAAAAAGTTGGGCGACCTATTTAAAATGGGCTGGGTGGGCTTTCGCGGTTCCGATGCCTACGACCAGCCCAACCTCTATGGCTATGAATATCGCTCTATTTCAGACTCTAGCAGTTTGCCATTGCGTAAAAAGATCCTTTCCAATCTTCAAAAAGGAATGCGATCACAAGAATACGGATTGTCCTCCCCATCGATGCTCGATTGGGTGCGCTCCAAGGGAGTCAACATCAGGGATGAAAATGCGGTCAGCGCGCTTTGGGAGTCGACCTGGTACAAGCAATCCTACACGACTCTGCTGAAACGTCTACCGGCCTACCTTCGACCCATTCTTGGCGGACCAGTGCGAAGTTTTCTGAAAGTTGCCAGCTTAAGATTCAGTTGGATGGGAAACGAGGCCACGAAAATGTTGCTGTACGACTGGAGCACAGATCCATTGTTTCACGCAGATCCGATCGCGCAGAAAAAACTGATCGAAGAGCAACAACGAGCTTTGAACAGATACTTCAAAAATGGCGAAGCTCTCAATGTCGTTTTAAAAGACTTTGTCTGGTCCTCTGGCTTGCTCGAAAGGGTCGCCCAGACATTTGGGCTGGAAAAATCGGACTTTGATGCGTTGGAAATCACGCCTTGAACCATTGAAAGCAGCCTGCAGCCCGGAGTAGATGACACCTTTGGTCCGTATAAATCGTACTATTTTATAGTACGATATAAAAATGCTTGAAAGTCTTGTCGGAAACAATACGGCTGAAAAAGTTCTACTCTATATCGCGAACTATGGAGATGGATACACATCAGGCATCGCGCAGACATTTGGCCTACCTAAAACACAGGTGCGAAATCAGCTGATAAAACTAGAAGCCGGGGGAGTACTTGTTGGTCGAACGGTTGGCAATATGAGAATATTTCAACTGAATCCCCGTTGCCTATATAAAAAGGAGCTCGAGGCTCTGTTGGAAAAAGTTCTGTCACTAGTGCCCAATAAGGATAAAGAGAAATACTATCGACAGCGTCGGCGTCCGCGACGAACAGGTAAAGAGCTGTGAAGATCCATAGAAATATGTCGCTAAAAGAATTTGCGCTGGCCGTTGCGCAAGCACTTAAGGAAAAGAACATAGACGTTGTTCTTACGGGCGGGGCTGTCGTTTCAATTTATTCAGAAAATAAATACCAATCTAAAGATCTCGATTTTTTGAGCGTCACCGATCATCAAACTATTAAGAAGGCCATGCATGATTTGGGATTTAAAAATTTGGGCAAGGACTTCTGGTAGCAACAGCACATCCAATAAAAATTACGGCCGTCCAGAAATGGTCTAAGAATGAGGGTATGGAGGATCGCTTCCAAATTTTTCTTAAAGCTCTTAAAGACGCTGGGAAAGAGTAGCCAGCTGACAACCGCAAGGGCCATCGATTTTTTCCACATTTGGGTTAGCTGGGATCAAGAATATATTCTCTGAGTTCGTCCGTCGAGCAAGGCACGCAGCCCACATGCCCGACGACAACGCCCGCAGCGAAATTCGCCAGCATACAGGATTCAGTCAGAGTCAGTCCCGCAGCCAAAGACAGCGCCAAAGTCGCGATCACAGTATCGCCTGCTCCTGTCACGTCAAAGACCTGTCGGGCGTAAGTAGGTACCTGCAATACTTTTTGGTCGGAAAAAATAATCATTCCGTCTTTACCACGAGTGATCACCAATTCGCGAGCACCGGTTTGCTTTTGCAAAGCCTGGGCAATGTCAAAAACCTGATTGGGTCGCGCTTTCAATTCTTCGTCGCTGATTCCGGACAAGGCCATGGCTTCGTCGAAGTTGGGTTTCAACAAATCGATGCCACTGTAGAAATCACCACGGTTGGTTTTGTGTGGATCGACCAAGATTTTCTTGCCGTGTTTTTTCGCTAAAGCCACCAGCTCTTTCACTAGGGAATCGCTGATCACGCCTTTGGCGTAATCTTCGACGATCACGGCTTCGACCTCAGTGATCACTTTTTTGATCGAGTCCAACACTCGCGCTTCTGTTTCTGGCGACAAGTATTTTCGCAATTCGTAGTCGAAACGCACTAAGTGATGATGCTTGGCCATCACCCGAACTTTGCGGGTCGTGGGCCTGGTCGGATCCACCACCAGGTGCTGAGCGCTGACGTTGGTCGTTTTAAACAGCTGCGTGAGATGTTCGGCACCCGTGTCTTTACCGACCACAGAAACCAAAATCGGAATTCCACCCAATGAGCTCACGTTCTGGGCCACATTCCCGGCCAGACCCAAGCGCAAATCCTCTTGCAACACATCTAAAACCGGAACCGGAGCTTCAGGGCTGATGCGTCTCACATCGCCCATGATATATTCATCCAGACCGACATCGCCGACGATGAGAATTTTTCTGCCCACTAATTTGGGCAAATAACCCAGTAATTTTTCCTTGAGTTTTTGGTCGATTTGAACGACTTGGATTTCTTTTGAGTGCGCATTTGACATTGTAAAATCATCGCCTATAAATGCGATGGTGTCAAAACATGGTGCTTCGTACGGATCAGGACTGCATTATATTCCCGGCTTCATTCAGCCGCAGCAAAAGGCCGAGATCTTTACCTATCTAGAATCACTTTTCCCCATCTGGGAGAAACGCTTTTCAGCTCACAATCCGCCACCTCCGGGGCAAAACCAGCGGGAACTTCTGCGCCCGACTTACTGGCTGGGCAATTGGCAATTCGCTTGCTTGGGATATTATCATCCACCCAAGGGACTATTGAACCGTTGTGTTGCCGCAGAGAAATACCCGCCGGCACTGGCCCAGGCCGTACAAAAAATCGAACAGTTCGTGCATGCGCGCTTTGCTCCGAAAGATATTCCCAAGGGTTGGCATTTGAACACCTGTCTTATCAATTTTTACGGCTGTCGCATCGAGAACGGTAAAAAAATCGATTCCGGCCGGGTCGGAGAGCACAAGGATTTCGAGCCCGGCCCCATTGGCTCGATCTCGTTCGGTGATCGCGCGCTCATTCAGTTTGTACGCAGTGCTCATAAAAAAGCGCCCAGTCAGGTGATGCAACAGCAGTGGTTAGAGGACTGCTCGCTGCAGGTATTCGGGGGAGAACGTTACAAATCCCAACTTTTTCACCGCGTGCAACGGGTAGAGAAAAAGATGAAAACCAGCTATCCGTTTCACACTCAGCGCTACGAGACCCGAAGGGTGAATTTCACCTTCCGCTACGTGCCTGACGAGCACATCACAGAGCTTCGGCAGCTGCCGAAGCCATTGTTTTCGGACATAGAAAACTATGTCAAAGAGCTCTCCGAGCACTCGCCGTTTTGGAAAAATGAATTGGAAAAACTTCAGCGCTAACGATACCACGACAGTACCAACTGCGGTGGTTGCTGCGCGTTTTCACTGAGCTCAAAGCGCAGGTTCTGCGCTAGCCAGCGCTCGATCATGGGTCTAGATACGGTAAAATCAGAGTCGGCGTAACCCATGTCCTTGAACGAAAATCCAATACTTTTGATCACCAAAGGCTGATCCGACAGTTCTAGGTTCAAATAAAATTCCGCGGGGCTGCGCCCCTCTTGAATCTCGTACTTCGGGGGAAAAGTCTTGGCTTTCATTCCCACGACTTCTTCCCGGGAAAGCTGCACCGGTCGGGACATTTTCTCTGGAATAAAATTTGCCTCCCGCAGGAAAAAAGCCTGGGTGATGCTGGCCAGCGGGCGCCACTGATAAACTCCTGGTAGGCCGCAATGCACTCCTGCTTTGAAGGAAACGACTTTCAACTGGCTGTTGCCGACATCCATATAATGGTTCAGCAAGCGCTGAGAATTCAGCGCAAATGGCACGATTGGATCTAGCTCTGTCGCTAGAATCAATACTGGTGTCTGCACGTCATGATAATATTCCCAAAACAAATTTTCCGACCAAAACTTGTGAAGGTCCTCTTTCATTTTGGCCTTCAACGGCAGACTTTCATCGTAAGCTGCAGGTCCTAAATAATTTTGATCCACATGGTCCACCACACTCTGAAAAAAATGGTCGGGATCAATTTCCGGAATCACTTGCTCGACACCGCGAAGGCGATGACTCATCCAATAGTTAAAGACCTTGGATTGGGGACCTTGCGACAGATGAAAATCCAAGGTTTCGCGAAAATTGATCAGTGGACAGTAGGCCAAAAGGCTTTGAATCACCGGATGCGGTTTCTTAGTGGCGGCCAGATCTTTTTTCGCCTGCCAGTCACTGAGCAACGACGCAAAGAGTGCTCCGTGCCCACCCATGCTGAAGGCCATCATATGAATACTCTCGATGATATTGGACAAAGGCTCACTCGGGTCTTGAAGCTTTTTTGCGATCAGAAAATCTTGAATGCCCTCTTCGAAGCCTCCGATGCTGATTTTCTTATTTCGGAAGACATATTCATTTCCGCTGTTGCTCTCTAAAATCAAGACGTTGAAGGGGGATTGCTCAAACAGCTGCAAGAACATGAATCTTTCGGGCGCAAATTTGGTGACGTCCGCGAAAATTCCCAGCCTTAGGATGATCAGCGGCCGCTTGGTGCCGTCACCCTTCAGAGCCAAAAACCCCTTCACCCGATTGCCATTGGGCAAATGAAAAAGCACGTACCTGCCATAGGGGTAGGTTTTCTGATTCCACTTGATCATCATGGCAAAATAACCAGAAAACAGCGAAGAAACCCAATCCGACCGCATTTGATCGTCACAGCGTTGAACGTATCGACCAACAGATTCCATGATCGACGTCGATCCGTCCGTCAAGCCAGCGAGCGAACTACGCTGGCGATTTTCATCCAGCCATTTGAGCGAATTGCATTCAGGACTTGTGGCCTCTTCATTGGGGTTGGGGTTGTACTTCAGAAAATCCATCAGAAGGACTCGGGACCAAACGGGATACACCGGTCTTTCCTCGTTGAAATATTCAGAGCCCGGCTTCACTATTTCCATGAAGGCAGTATTGAACTGATCAAAATTTTGGCTAGAAATATTCGCAGCAAGGGCGCAAGAGCCCAACGTCCAGCTGACCAACATTGCTAGAGTGGTGATTTTCCAATGTCGCATATCGCCAACATACTGATGCACTTGCGAATATGTCAATGGCGACCTGCGTATTTCTCGACTCCCGAAATTCATCCTATTAGGATCGGAACATTCACTCTCAATGAAAGCAGGATCAGTTCATGGAAAAATCCAAACAACAGGACGGCCACGAAATTTCTTCGGAAGAACATTTACGACACCCACTTTTTCTCAATGCTTTGCAATCGATTGAAGAGGGTGGAAAAATCATCAAAGCTGATCCTAATATCGTGGCTCGTTTGAAACGTCCCAAACGTTGCATCATCGTGAGCGTTCCAGTGCGCATGGACGACTACAATGTCAAAGTTTTCAGCGGTTACCGCGTGCAATACAATTCCACTTTGGGCCCCTACAAAGGCGGCGTTCGTTACCATCAAGATGTGTGCTTGGGCGAAGTCGTGGGTCTTGCAGCACTGATGATGATCAAAAATTCGGTCATGGGACTTCCCTACGGCGGAGGCAAAGGTGGAATCTCTGTGGATCCCACCAAACTTTCCCGCACTGAAAAACAAAACATGACCCGTCGCTACACCAGCGAAATTGGTCCATTCATCGGACCCAACAAAGATATCCCTGCACCAGATGTCGGAACAGATCCACAGACCATGGCATGGATGATGGACACCTATTCGCAAGAGCAAGGTTACACTCAGTCAGGAGTCGTCACGGGTAAACCAGTTGAAATCGGCGGATCTTTGGGCCGCAACGGCGCCACAGGCCTTGGTGCCGTTTATGTCACCGAACGAACTTATGAAAAAATTGGTAAGTCCATGAAGGGTGCCACGTTCGCGATTCAAGGTTTCGGCAACGTCGGATCCCATGCTGCACTCTACGCATTCGAGCGTGGAGCCAAAGTCGTGTCAGTCAGTGATGTCAATGGTGGAATTTTTAATGGTGATGGCTTAAATATCAAAGAACTCATCGAATTCGTCAAAACTAACAAGACGGTGGTTGGATTTCCGAAGTCGCAAAAGATTTCCAATGAAGAATTGCTATTCCTAGATGTCGACACGCTCATGCCTTGTGCTTTGGAAGCCGTTATCGACACTCATAATGTGGATAAAATCAAAGCCCGCATGATCGTTGAAGGTGCGAATGGCCCGGTGACGAATGATGCGACAAAAATCCTACATAGCAAAGGCGTGTTGATCGTACCAGATGTGATCGCCAACGGTGGTGGTGTGGTCGTTTCTTATTTCGAATGGGTGCAAGACAGTATGTCGTTTTTCTGGGACGAAGATGAAGTCAACAATCGTTTGAAGTCCATCATCGTCAAAGCCTTCGACAAAGCCTACCTCATGGCAAAAGAAAAAAACGTCGACATGAGACAAGCCGCCATGGCCGTTTCTGTCGATCGTCTACAGAAAGCAATGCTTCTCCGCGGCTTGTACCCTCGGTAAGGAGTTACGTGTACTTCATCAAGTATTTGCCTGCGGGCCTGGCCCACAGCCTGGCTCCGTTGGGTCTTAAAATCTATTCGGACTTTTGCGGAGTTGAAGAAACTCCCCAGTGGCGACCCTTCACCTGGAGAGGTCTGCATTTTCAGAATCGCTTGGGCATTGCCGGAGGCGTCGACAAAGACGGCGATCATCTTCAACAATGGATGCAGCTGGGCTGCGGCTTTGCCGAAATCGGTACGGTCACGCCCAAGCCGCAAAAACCAAACCCAGGAATGATCGTGGCCAGAGACTGGGACAATTCCAATCTGTGGAACAAGTTGGGATTTCCCAGCAGCGGCGCCAAAGAGGTTTCTATTAACCTGATGCATGCCAATCCCAGCATACCCATCTTGGTCAATATTGGAAAAAATCGTAACACCAGTAACGCGTTGGCTGCTCAGGATTACGTGGAATGTGTCGAACTTTTAAAAGACAATGCCGACATTTTCGTGATCAACGTCAGCAGCCCGAACAGCAAGGGGCTGCGTGATTTACAAAACAAAGAATATCTGACAGGCTTGACTTCCGCTGTTGTGAATAAGTCGGCACAAATTCCGGTGCTATTGAAACTAAGCCCTGACCTCAACAATCACCAACTGCATGAAAGCATCGAAGCCGGAATGGTCGGCGGAGCCAGCGGCTTTATTTTGACTAACACCACCACGCATCGACCCGAGACCTGCCAATTTCCACTGGAAGGTGGTCTGGCCGGCAAAGATTTAGCACAAAAATCCATCACGTTCTTGAAGGAAACATTGCGCATTCTGGGCAACAGCCGCAAGGACCTGCTGCTGGTTTCCGTGGGTGGCGTACTTTCAGAACGCGATGTTCACGAAAGATTGGATCTGGGCGCTGACTTGGTCGAAGTGTACTCGGCCTTGGTATTCAAAGGGCCGGGATTTTTTCAAGAAGTCGCTGATTCATTTTCGCGAGGTCTTCAATGACAGCCAAACCCGGTAAAAAAGCTTACTGGATTCCAGTCGTCGCAGGATTTCTTCGTCAGGGAGAGAAAGTTCTCTTAGGCCAGCGGCCAGAAACCCATTCCTTGGCGGGGCAATGGGAATTCCCCGGTGGAAAGATTGAATCCGGGGAAACACCTGAAGATGCTTTGGCCCGAGAGCTCTCGGAAGAATTGGGGATTGATGCCACTGTTGGCTCGCTAAAGCTGGCCTGCACTCATCACTACGGTGACGTCAATATTCTGATTTTGTTCTACGAAATCTTATATTGGAAGGGCGAGCCTAAAAACAAACATCACCTAGCCTTGGAATGGGCCATGCCGGAAGAGCTCAAAACCCGCAATATCCCCGAGGCCAATCGCAAGATCTTGCCGAAAATTTTCAAAGGACTGGGCGTACCTTGGCGCGAATAACTTTGATCACTCGCCATTTGGGGCCCGAAGTGTTGACCATGGCCAAATCCCTGGCGGCTCAACAAAATGAAGTGCTGATACTGACGTCGAAAGACAACTCTATTCCGCCGCACTTTAAGGTTCCCATTTTTACACCGTTTCTAAAGTGGAATGTGCTGGAAGTGCTCAGACTATTTCCTAGATTTTTTTCGCAGATGCCCGATGTCGTGCATTTTATTTTTTCCCGGCCCGACGACGAACCCGGCGTTGCCCACTGGCTGCTGGCACAGATGTTTCAACCCGTCCCCAGAAGGGTGATCGCTAGTTCCTTCTTCCACCCGCCCTCTAAAATGAACAATCATCTGAATAAATTCAAGTTGCAGGAGTTTCTGCGGAACTGTCACGTGGTCACGCACGGCGCTCACGGACATCTTTTGCAAATGCGCCGACTGTTACCAAAACTAAATGTCCCGGTGATGGAGATCATTCCACCCCTGGCAGAAATTCCTTCCAACATTGAGGCCGCACCCGTCAGCGACACTCTCCGACTGGTGCAGTCGCTGGGCCGGTACCTGGTTGTGCCAGGGACGCCAGAGGATTTTTACTCTCGCGCTAAGAAGTCCGAATTGATTTTTTCAGAACCCTTGCAGATCTTGTTTTTAGGCTCCCGCAAAGAATCGCGAAAAGCTGATCTGTCTTGCTTTCATCTCGGAGAGACCAGCCCCAACGACTTGTTCTACGTGTTGCAAAATTCTTCGGGATTGCTATTGGCATTTTCAGATCTATCGGTCTTAGAGTTACAGCAGTACTCCACTTGGTGCTCCAAAACGAAAACACCTATTCTGGCACGTCCTTCACAAAATAAACTTTCCCCGGGTCTAGTGCATGACGCAAAAACCGGATGGATTCTGGAAGACGACGAAAAGTCACTGCGGGATCTGCTGTTGCTCAATCCCCAACTGAAAACGAACAAAAAGCCCGACGAAGAGCCAAGTTTCAACCTGGTCGACAGCACCACCAACACCTTGAATCGTCTTTACTACAAGGCCATTTTACTTCGGAGCTAGTCGCCCGTAAGGCTTGACCCTTCCGGCCCTGCATTGAAATAATGAAGTATGTCCAAAAAAATTCCTGAACAGCTGAACATCTGTTTGGTGGCGCAAAAATTTCCCATCCTGGGCAGGGCCACCGACCACGGATTTCTATGGCCCATCGCCAAAGGCTTGGCCGGTCGTGGACACAACGTCACTGCCATCGCCGCAAAGAGTCCTCTGGGAAAATACGAAGTTATCCGTGATGGCGTCAAGGTTCTTTACCTGCACGAAGGTTTCCCCAACATGTCCGGCCTCCGCTTCGAAGATGCTGTTTACCGCAAATTTCAAGAACTGCATAAGTCTCAGCCGTTTGATCTGGTTCACAGCATTGACTACTCCGGATTCAAAATTGGAAAAAATAAAGCCAAATTGAAAGTGGCTATGGCGTATGACGTGGAAGCCACGCAAATGGCGCAGCTATTTTCCATTCTGGGCATGGCCCACGAAACGGTAAAAAGTCTTTTGTCCACTGGCCTTGCCGTAGCCTACAAGTTTCTGACCACCTATTTTAGCCGTGATCGCGAGTTGCTCTCGACCGCTGATGGAGTGTTTGTCACCAGTCCTCAGCAGAGAATTTTTTTGGAACGCTATTATCTCTATCCGGACTATCACACCTACACAGCACCTTACGGAATCGAGCTCGGTGATCTTTCCCCAAGAACTGAGGCCACCGAACTCCGCAAGAAGTTCAACATCCCAGAAAGCGCACACATCGTGCTGACCATTACGGACATGAATGAACCTTCGGAGGTCATCAATCTGCTGCTGGGATTTGAACGTGTGGCGGTGAAAAAGCCCAACTCTTACATGGTCATCGTCGGCAACGGTCCCCACTGGAAAGAGATCGAATACAATTTGTATCAACTGGCGCTGGGCAGCCGGGTGTTCATGACCGGCGCCTTGTCGTCGGAAGAAATTTCCGATTGGATTTCGACCACAGAGGTCTACGTCAATCTTTCCTCACGCACGACAGGCTTCGAACCTTCGATGATTGAAGCTATGGCTCAGAAAAAAGTCATCATCGGTTCCGAAGTCAGTCCCATCGCCAACATCGTCGAAGATGGCCTGGATGGATTTTTGATTCGCCCGGCAGACACCCTGTCGCTTTCACATCTTTTGATAGAGATTTTTTCAGGTCTACTGCCCGCCCAAGAGATTGGACAAAGGGCCAGAGACCGCGTGATCAACCTTTTCGACACTAAAAAAATGATCAACTCCATCGAAGATGCCTACCGCAAAATCCTGGTAGAGAGTTCACCAAAATAATACTGTTACACACCTGGACCAGCTGCTGTGGGAGTGAATTTAAAGCGATCTCAGGGCACGCGGTGGGGCCTAACAATTCGCGTCTGAATTTCATGCATTGAAATTGCCCAATTACTCTCTATACTTAAATATATTCAATAACTTACGGGGACAAGCATGACTAAAGCGGACTTAATCAACCTGATCTCAGAAAAAGCCGGAATCACTCGCGTGAAATCAGAGACCGTGGTGAATACAATTTTTGATTCAATGGTTGAAGCGTTGATGCGCGATGATCGCATTGAGATCCGTGGTTTTGGCTCTTTCGTCAATCGTAAGTATGGGTCTTATAAAGGAAGAAATCCGCGCACCGGTGAAATCATCAACGTGGATGAAAAGAAGCTGCCGTTTTTTAAAGTCGGTAAAGAACTAAAAGACGACATCAACGGCGGAAAATAATCGAGCGTAGGGAAATGCCTTTAGCTGCTGAATATTTTCGATTCCGTGCAAACACATAAATAATCTTTCCAAGCCCAGAGCAATGCCCCCCGACGGTGGCATGCCCGAAGACAACGCTTGTAGAAACTCTTCGTCCAAAGGCACTGGATCTTTTCCGATTTTGCGTTTCTTTTCTAAATCCGCCAGCATTCGCTGACGCTGAAGCTTGGGATCATTGATCTCGTGAAAGGCGTTGGCTAACTCCATGCCTTTCCAATAGATTTCGAAACGATCGGCCCAACCGGACTCTGTCAGTCGTGAATAGGCGGCCAAATAAGGCGGATAGTGGTGTAATAAAATGGGCTCTTCGCTGAGTAACTCAGGTTCAATTCGCTCAACGAAGATTTGGTTGAACACATCATCGATGCTGCCACTGGCAGAAATGTCTAAGGCTTTGGCCAGGGATTGCAGCTCTTCCAGCGTGGTTTGCGGCGTCAGTTTGAAATGCAACTTTTGCTGAAACAAACCGGACATGGTCTGCTTTTTTAGAGACAGTTTTGGCTGGCCACTCAAGGTCTGCAGCATTGCCTGCACGTCCTCGGCGATGGCCTCTAGATTAGAAAATGGACGGTACCACTCTAACATCTGGAATTCGGGTTCGTGCACGGGGGACTGCTCGCCATTTCTGAAACAGTTTTTTATTTCAAACAGAGGTCCCCGGTCCATCGCCAACAATTTTTTTAAATGCAGTTCGGGGCTAGTGGGCAAGTATAACTTCTGGGCTTTCTTGCCTTGACGAAATTCACTTTGAAAAACATCCAGATAAGGTTCCGTCCCGGGACCGATCACCAGCCCCGGAGTCTGCACTTCAAGAAAACCTCGCTTTTGAAAAAAACTTCGGACCTGAGACAAGAAATCAGAAAATTGTTGCAGTCGTTCGCGAGTGGGCGCTCTCAGTTGCAAAGAAAATTCTTGGGTCTGTGGGGCCAGCAGGTGGATTTCCGAGTCGCCCACAGAGATCAGATCACCGGGAAGAAGAATGGATAAAATATCTGTGCCCTGGACGATGCTCTGTGCCGGCAAAAGCCGAGTGCGCGGAGTGATCTGAACACTTTCGCCGTTAGTGAGAAAGATTTTTTCAGAGGCGATGGAAATAATCCGGCCACTGAAGCGCTGACCTTCGGGCATGGCCGGGAAAGCCTTCCAGTTTCGTTCAAGAAATTGCTCTCGCATTCAGTGGCCCCATGATTATCGATAAGCCGAACTACACATTCCTGCAGGCATGTCCAAGGGACGTGCCTTTTTCAGAGAGGACACCCAAAGTTTAATTAAGTCAATGTAGCTGACCTTCTCTGTGCTGCGAAGATCTGTTTTCATCTTCCATATATTGTCCTTGGCCACAAGTACGCCCACCTTAGGCATGGTCAAATCGCTGCCAGATTCAGAGAGCATTCGCTCCAAGATGGTCATTCCGCGATTCACACCCAGCACGTCCTGTGGAAACTTCAATCCCACCTTCAGGGCCCAAGAAAAAATTCCCATATTCGAGATTTGCACGCCGCGACGGTGCGTATCGGCCACTTTCACCGTCAGTAGGCGCAACAGTTCGTCTTTAGAAATGGTGCTCTTGTCCGTGCGCAGGGACCAAAGTGCTTCGGTCATCATTTGAGGGTCATCAATCTGAATGCCCGCTGCCAAAAGCAGAAAACTTCGTCTCTGCAGCTCTGTGAGTTCGCCGGCCATCCCAAAATCCAAAATACTTAAGTGGATTTTCTGGCTAAGTCCATCGACCTTCACCATGAAATTGCCTTGATGTAAATCCGAGTGAAAAAATCCACTGTTGAAGAAAAGTTCTTGCATCCACACTTTGGAGATTTCTTCGACCAGGGATTTCTTCAAATCAGGGTAAGTCTCTTTGAGCTCGCCGTGGACTTTGTCGAGCTTGGCTCCCTCTGCAAACTCCTGAACCATCAGCTTGGAATTCTTGTCACGGATATAAACCTTGGTCACATGAATGACGATTTTGAAATCGACATCATTGATGGTTAATTCCTGAACCCGTGGATAAACCTGTCCAGCCCGAGCCTGCCTGGCCAGTGTGTCACTGAGACTTAGCTCCGCCCGAACATTTTCCGCGAGGTCATCAACTAAGGGAGCTAACTTCGGCAATTCCGCCCGAACAATCACAGGATCATTGTCAAAGTCCGGTGCAATCACCGTCAGAACTACACGGTCTTCTTCAATTCGCTCTGCAATTCCTGGTTTCAGAATACGGATGACCACTGGGATCAACTGCCCGTCCGACTTTCGCAAAATGCCGCGATGAACTTGTGCGATGGTTCCCACGCCAATCGGATTTGGATCATAGCTGACGATTCCGTAGGCGGCCATTTCGGGATCGATGATGTCCTTGACCAAAATGTCGGGAATCCGTCGGACCTTGGACTCCAGCTGACGAAATACCGCCATCAAATCATCATCCACACCTGCTTCGCGAGCCATGATTTGCAACAGCTTTTGAAACTGTGGGCCACTGTTCATCACCATGATTTCAAATTTTTCGATCGGAGTGGCGTCTAAATTAATTCCCAACAACTGGCTGGCGATTTGTTTTTTAGATGGAAGACTCATGTTTTCGAAATAGCCGCCCAATACTTTCACCATCATGGCATTAAATACTTCGTCACCGTGAAGCGTGCCGGCCAATTCCTTGCCCAAAGATGAAACCTGTTTAAACTCTTCGTTGAGCACTTCCAGTGCCCGTTCTGAGGATTGCTCAATCATGGGGTTTAAGATGGCTTCCAAGGATATACCACTCTGCAGCTGCTGCCGAATATTAGTGAAAGACTGCAGATTCAGAAGATCCGATTTCCCCAGTTCCAACTGTAGTCGCGGGGCGATTTTATCACGCAGATATTGATTTTGCTCTTCGATGAAGGCATCCATCTGCTTTTGCAGTGCCGATGTGGCCCCCTTAAATTCCGCGTGCTGACGGATGCCGATACGCTCTAACAGATCCAGGTCCACCTGCAGAGACTGGGCATTGGGCCACTCGCCTTGATAGGCCTTAAGAAATTCCTGAAAATTATTAACGGTAATGATCTGCGCTGGCTGAAGCGCCTGATGTTCCAATTGCCGAAAAAGTCGCTGCTTGTACTGCTCTTGAATTTCAGCTGGCTCACCAATGGCAGCTAACAAATATGACAGAGTCCAACGCTCCTCAAACGAGAGATAGTGCGCCTCTTTAGTTCCGCCCCAGCTTCCGGTGAAAAGAAAACTGCTTAGAACAACTACAAGTAAAAATTTCATCCACAAACGTGCCATAAGTCTGCGGAATACGGATGCATTAAAGAGGCCAGCGCGTTTACGAATAGGACCGATCTGGTTAGAAAACGCTGTCAACTTATTGGTCGCGTGGGCCGAAGTTTGGGTTTGTTGCGAGGCCTGTATGCAGTTACGTACAACGCCTCCAACGTATTTTGCAGGATGTATCACGCAACTGTTCGAAACTCCCGACCCCAGGTCAACACTCGCGAATAAAGCAGCAAAACCCAGAATTTCCATCGGTTTTTGGCGTATGGCCCTCATGGCTGGTTTCACGTTGCCAGGCACCGCCCCGTCTTAGCCGCGTGTGATGGGAAGGTCGTCGAGAAGAAATTCGCAAATTTTTCCACGAACGCTGAGATAGACCGAGCACTCGTGGGTTTAGAATGTAGAGCCATTGGACCCATTGGCATCTCACCAAATTTTAAATTCGCCCATCTTTTAGACAGTGCTTTCTTCATTTCACCCTGGGTGGAAAATGACACCTAGGAGTGCTATTTTCGTATCGATTAAAAATCGAGTTAGTTAACCTTATTTATTGAGGAGCGCACGAATGAAAATTTTAAATTCAACAATGCTGTTAATGTTAGTCGTCTTAGCGTCGTCAAATGGTCGTGCTGAATGTATAAAGGGCACTATAGCGCCAGGAAAAAAACTCAGTTCCATGATCGAAGTGCGACCAATGGCAGCAGGTGATTTCATATACGACGAAGTAAAAGAAGATAAGTCGCCGAACAACCCAAAAATTTTTCAAGCTGACGGCGGAATTTTTATTTACTCTCTCGAATGGAAATCGGCATACCTCATAGATGCTCTTGATCCTCAGTTCTATGATACGAAGGACGTTTTCGATGCCCAAGCTGTAGTGAATCTTACAAGATCAACTCTAAACGCGCTCGGCTGCGACAAAGTACCTCTGCCAATTTGGCTAAATGCTAAAAACGCGAAACGATAGATTATTCGACTGATCTTTGCAACAAGCGCCCAAGAAGGCCCCTTTTCTTGACGCCCGCCAGGGTCGGCCCTGCCATCGTCCATCGACAGGAACATCGGAGCGCAGTCGAAGCAGGTCGTTTTATCGTTCATGATCACTTTACAATACAATGCCCAGGCTAAGGTATTGGTGAGCTGGAAACGCTGACAAAATCAGTCGCCAGGGGTAAACTGGGATTAGTGAGAACTTTTCATCGCCTGCTTTCCGTTGTTCTTGTCTCTTTTAGCTACTTCCCGTTGGCAGTGGCGGGAATTACAATCGACGGTGACTCCGTACTTCTAAAAATTGATAATCAACTGATTTGTACCAGCACAATCAAAAAAGACCAAAACGGTAAAATGACTTGTGAGGATGGGAAATACTTTAAATTCGATCACCCAACCTATGCAAATCCTGGTCAGAAATTCACTCTTGACGACATTCATAAAATTGCCTTTATCCAAAAATTAGAGGCGCGCGCCAATCAGCAAAACTGGAAAATCTCAGCCGAGAATATTGAAAGCTGTGTCATGCAACAGATGAATGGTACCGGTGGTGCCAGAATGCCGGCGGAAAGCTATGCTGTACTTTGTGCCAACTACGAACAGGACTCTAAGGGTGCGCTCGGTTTTCATGGCTCTTTTATGAATACCAATGATCGGGGAAAAAAGCAGACAACACTGGATTTAATTAATCCTCCGAATAAGCAGTTTCTTCAGTTTTTGAAAAATCAAAATGCTTTGGCAACAGCAGGTGGACAAGGCTGTAGTCCTAAGCTCAATTTGCAATTTGCAAACTGCTCCCCGTTTAAATGTGACAAATGGTCAGGACTTAATATGTGTCGGCACTCAGGCTGTGAACATGATAATGAATTTGATTTGAGCACAGTCGTTAGTCGCCTCAAGGATACATTGACTCGCCCAGTTCTACTTAAACTAGGTATTAAATTGTCAGATGCTCAATGGTCTAATATCCAAAACCGTGATCCGGTGTGTATTCCATGTCCAGAAGGATCTAAGTACGATGGCAAAAATAGTTGTGTAGATCCTCATCAATGTCCCATTTTTACCGAAACATTCAATTTCTCTGCGAACGCCTGTATTCCCAAACAGTGTGATTCCGGAAGTGGTCTATCAAAAGGTTGTAATCCTTCTTGTGAATCGGAGTGCGATTGGGATGTTGAGGAAGCCCATAGGTATTTGGATGGCTATCGATCAAACTCTGAAGATGAAGTATTGTTCGGCGATGAAAGAACGGCATTTAATCAACTGCCCGCGGCTCAGAAAACTGCATTTTTCAGAGTTATGTCTCAGGTGACATCTAATGTTTTAGCTAGTTTGCAGATGGATCAACTTCAATGCAATAAAGATAAATCAATGATCAGTCAATGTGACAAGGAATATAGAAAAATTAATCAAGCTCAAGAATCTTTTCTAAGTAAGACCTGCCAAAAGGGTGAAATATTTCGGAATGACGAATGTATTTTTTCTGGATGTGATGCCTGTGTTCAAATGGAAGATGATCTGTTTAGATCAAGGGCATCCGCTATGAACAATGACAGTCATTTTCTATTTAAGATGGGATACTGTTCGACAGAGGAGCGTGAACATTTGATTGTGACTTACGCAGCTACCCTGGACGCTGAGCTGCAAGCTCGCCTAAGTTCCTGCAAGGCAACACATAATGCCTCTATCTGTGCCGTTCCTCTTCAGCTCAATCCGCAAAATATCATCACTTATGCGGGCTCTATTGATTATCCCTGCTTGGCGAAGCCTACAAGCTCTCAGGGGCAAACAATTCCAGGAGTTCGTTAGTCACTTCCACTGCCTTTTAGGTCGCATGAATTTTTGTAGATTTTCTAACGAATAAAAGTCACTGCGCTTCTGAAAATAATAGAATTTTGCTTTGGACGTTTAGATCGTGCATTTTGTCAGCGGAAATTCAGAAAGCTATGACTTCCGAGTCAAAAAATCAGTTTTCCGATCTCTCCAGATGCGATATTTTTGTTCTGAACCCTTTATTTTGCTTGGGAATTTTTCGGAATTTTCGCTTTTGCTTGAACAAAAACAAATGAATCATGACAAGGCCCAGGTCAGCCTCACAGAGCCTTTTGACACGAAGGGTATTTTAGTTCGAGTGCTTGCCAAAGTGCGGCCACCACCCCAAGTCCGCCTGAGTCAATGCCGACAGCCACCGCGCGCGAGTCCGACTGCGAATTGACTCTTCCTGAGTACCGACCTTAACTCTGTCTATGAGTACCAACTTGCACTTCAATCCGAATCCTTTGCCTCTGGACCAAGTAGATCTGCTCAAAAAATTTCTGGCAGAGATCACTTCTCAGGTGGATTGGGCGGGTATTCGCTATGTTCAGGAGATCACTCATTGGCGCGGCACCCGCGATGAAAAGCCAGACATCAATTCCCTTTCCATTGAGAAAGGAGTTTGTATTGAGGTTTTGCTGGGTGGGCAATTTGCCTATGGCACCACCAGTGATTTGTCACCAGCGGGACTGCTGCGGGCTTTTCAAAAGGCCCGAGACATGGCCGTGGCCATTGGCCGCCACGGAGTTTTTAGTTTCACCAAATCGCATCGTCCCACTGTCACAGGTCGCTTTAGCAGTCATCACAATGAACCTTTGGATCAAACCAGTTTGGCCGAAGTCACCGATTTTCTGATGGGCGCGAATAAGCGGCTGCGAGTTTCGGAAAAAATTGTCAACAGCCAGGCACTAGCCATGATCGTCGACTGCGAAATTCGATTGCTGTCCACCAACGGCACAGATGTGGAACAAAAATTTCTGTTGATGGGTCAGCACTATTCGGCGACCGCACAAGACGGCGGTGAGGCCCAGACCAGAACACTGAATGGTTCTCTGAACCGCTGCTACCAAGCCGGCCCTGAAGTTTTCGACAAAGATAGAATTTTTGTCGAGTGTGAACGTGTCGGCCGCGAAGCCGTAGAGCTACTGACGGCAGAGGAATGTCCTTCGGACATTCGCGATCTGCTCATCGATCCTGACCAAATGACTTTGCAGATCCATGAATCCGTGGGACATCCACTCGAGCTTGATCGAATCTTGGGTGACGAAAGAAATTATGCGGGTTGGAGCTTTGTCAAACCTGGTGATTTCGGAAAATTGCAATACGGAAGTAAACAGATGAGCATCAGTTTTGATCCTACAGTCACCGGAGAATATGCCTCTTATGCTTTTGATGACAGCGGCAATCAAGCCACTCGGGAATACTTGATCAAAGACGGATTGCTAGAGCGTGGACTTGGCGGCGTCGATAGTCAAAAGCGCTTGAAACTTCCGGGTGTCGCTAACTTTCGCTCTTCCTCCTGGAACCGGGCACCCATTGATCGCATGGCCAATATCAATTTAGAACCCGGTCACGCTCCCTTGGCAGAGATGATTGCGAACACGAAAAAAGGGATTTATATGCAGTCCAATCGCTCTTGGTCCATTGATGACTATCGCAATAAATTTCAATTCGGCTGTGAATACGCCCGACTGATCGAAGATGGAAAGCTGACCAAAATCATTAAAAATCCCAATTATCGAGGCGCCACCGTGCAGTTTTGGAATTCACTCAAAGCACTGGGCCCTGCCAGCGAAGTTCAAACTTTCGGGTCACCCAACTGTGGCAAAGGTGAACCGTCACAGGTCATTCGCGTCGGTCACTCGGCACCACCCTGCTTATTTAGCAACGTGCAAATTTTTGGCGGTGGCAAGTGAGCACTCCAAAAACAAATCCATTTTGCGAGACCGCCAACGGCCATTTTTCCCAGCTCTGCGAAGATTTCTTTTCGCTTTTGAAAGAGGGCGAAGACGCCACCTGCAACTTGCAATCCGAACAGCAGGATTATTTGCGCTTCAATGGATCTAAGGTCCGGCAATCCACCTTCGTGCAGCAACACGACTTGCAAATTCAGTTTCAAAGTCGAAACCGACGGCTGGATGTGAATGCGCAGTTGTCCGGCCACCGCGATGAGGACCTTCTTCTATTGAAACAATTACTGGCACGGGCGCGGGAAGAAGTGCAAGTACTGCCCGAAGATCCTTATTTGGTCCCAATGAGCAATTCGGGTGAAAGCCACCGCGATCACGTGGGCAGGCCACCAGAGGCCCGAGAGCTTGTGGACTATTTGGCCGAATGCACCAGGGACACCGAGTTCACGGGCCTTTATGCCACTGGCCCCATGGTTCGTGGCAATCGCAACAGTCGTGGACAAAAGCATTGGTTCAGCAGTGACAGTTTTTTCTTAGATTACTCTTTATACACTCTGAATTCAGAGCGGGAAAATAAGGCGGTCAAGGCTTGCTACTCGAGCAATCAGTGGCAACAGTCCGAATTTTTGCAAGATTTAAACGAGGCCAAGCTGCAACTGAAAATGTTGCAGAAGAAATCCAAAGTCCTAGCTCCGGGAATTTATCGGGCTTTCTTGACCCCGTCAGCGCTGGATGAGCTGGTGCAGATGCTGAGTTGGGGCGCACTTTCGCTGGGTTCCTACAAACGCGGCCAGTGCGCGCTGGCGAAACTCTACGAAGGTAAAGAGCAGCTCTCTAGTAAAGTGCATTTGAGCGAAAACTTCGATCTGGGTATGGGTCCACAGTTCACTCCGCTGGGCGAACTAACACCGATGCAGTTACCGTTGATTCAAGGCGGAAAGCTGACCACGCTGCTATCAAACCTTCGCTCGGCCAAGGAGTACGGGACCGAGAGCAATGGCGCTGACCTTGGGGAAAACCCGCGCAGTTTAGAACTGAAGCCTGGCACGCTGACTAGAGCGGAAACTTTAAAAAAACTAGAAACCGGCGTGTATTTGAGTAATTTACACTACGCCAACTGGAGTGATTTACAAAACGCCCGAATCACCGGAATGACCCGCTACGCTTGCTTTTGGGTCGATAAAGGGGAAATTGTGGCCCCGATCAAAGATATGCGCTTTGATGAATCACTGTTTCGTCTGCTGGGTGCTCACCTAGAGGAACTCACGGCGGAAAGTCGAATCATTCCCTCGACAGGAACTTACCAAATTCGTCAACTGGGTGGGAAAAAACTCCCCGGGTTGCTGGCCAGTGAGTTTCGCTTCACTCTGTAAAATTCACTCTTCCACTTCTGATGAGACTGCGCTATAAGGTTTCCAGCATAGGAGATACTTATGGCGTATCATTTGAACGTAAAAAAATTATTCAACGAATTGCGAGGCCCTAAAGGCGTTGCTGCTCTCAGTGAAGAGCTGGTGAAAGTCAGCGGTGAGGTTGAAAAACTTCGAGGAAAAATTCAGCCACAAGCTGAAGCCAAATTAAAAATGGCGCGCAAAAATGTGGATGACATTCAGAAGATGTTGAAACGCGCCCAAGGCGAGCTCGATCGCGAATTGCAAAAGACAATCACCATCGTTAAAAAATATGGCGAACAAGCTGAACGAAGACTGATCACTTTGAAAAATACGGTGACAAAAAAAAAGTCCACTCCGCGCCGAAAAGCGACGAAAAAGTCAGCCACTAAAAAACGAGCCTAGTCCCGACCCAGTGGCTAGCCGCATAAGGCGCAAAGCGCCTACTAACGCATTTTGTTAGCCGGCCTTTTGTTTTAAGTTCTATGTCTGCAGTGATATAGAAATCCTATGCAATCTACCTCTCAAGAATTCACCGATCGCCACATTGGTCCCACCGACTCTGAAATTCAAGCCATGCTGAAAGAGCTCGGCTTTGCCAGCCTAGAAGAGATGGTCGGCCATGTGATTCCAAAAAATATTCGCAGCTCCCACACATTCACAAAGCTGGGTCACGGGATCAGCGAATATGCATTACTAGAAAAATTCAAACGCACTCTCGGTAAAAATAAGATTTTCAAATCGCTGATCGGCATGGGCTATCACGACACCATCACTCCGACTGTGATTCAAAGAAATATTTTGGAAAATCCGGTTTGGTACACGGCCTATACGCCTTATCAGCCAGAAATTTCACAGGGTCGCTTGCAGTCTCTGTTAAACTTTCAGACTTTGGTGAAAGATCTGACCGGAATGGAAATTGCCAATGCTTCGTTGCTAGACGAAGGCACCGCCGCAGCGGAGGCCATGGCCATGGCACACAGTTTGGCTAAAAATAAGGCGATGGCTTTCTTGGCTTCACCCAAATTGCACTCCCATGTTTTGGCGGTGCTGAAAACTCGCTGTGAACCTTTGGGTATTGAAATGATTTTGCAAGAGCCCGAGCACTACAGTTACGCCAAACCTGTTTTCGCCGCTGTGTTGGCGTACCCTGGAACTGATGGCAGCGTTGAAGATCATCGCGAACAGGTCAAAAAGCTTCATGCTCATGGCGCGCTCGCGATTGTCGATGTGGATTTGTTGTCGATGACTCTTTTAACTCCGCCCGGTGAATGGGGAGCTGACATCGTCGTCGGCAACACCCAGAGATTTGGCGTACCATTGGGCAATGGCGGCCCGCACGCGGCCTTCATGGCCACGAAGGATGCGCACAAGCGCCTGCTGCCCGGCCGTCTGGTAGGAGTATCCATCGATGCGAATGGGGCTCCGGCTCTGCGACTGACGCTGCAAACCCGCGAACAACATATTCGTCGGGAAAAAGCGACCAGCAATATTTGTACGGCGCAGGTGCTGCTAGCAAACATGGCCGCGATGTATGCGGTCTATCATGGACCGAAGGGTCTGAAAAATATTGCGCTTCGAATTCATCAGTACACCCAAGCGATCGCGCTGGGCTTGGATAAATTGGGCTTTAAACCTCAAAATAAAAACTTTTTTGACACTCTCACGATAAAAACTGAGCGGGCGGCTGAAATTTTGTCGGCAGCTGAAAAGTTATCTATCAATTTTGCTCATCCTTCGAAAGACATCATCAGTTTGGCGCTCAATGAAACCACGGATGTTGAGACCTTGACCGATATCTTGAAGGCTTTCGGCCTTGGTAAAGCCGTGGATTTTAAAATTCAAGATTTGCTGGCGACTGTGGATAAATCGGGCCTTAGTGTGCAAAAAGATCTTTGCCGTAGTTCTGAGTTCCTGACTCATCCTGTTTTCAACACTCACCACTCCGAGACCAAGCTTTTACGGTACATTCATTCGCTGCAGAACAAAGATTTGACGTTGGCGCATTCGATGATTGCGCTAGGGTCCTGCACGATGAAGCTGAACGCCACCACGGAGCTAGTGCCAGTCAGTTGGCCCGAGGTGAACAAGATTCATCCGTTCGCTCCGTCTTCACAGATGGTGGGCTACATCGAGCTGATCAAAGATCTTGAAGATAAATTGGCCGAGATCACTGGATTTGCAGCGGTCACGCTGCAGCCCAATGCGGGCTCTCAAGGTGAGTATTCAGGCCTATTGGTCATTCGCGAGTTTCAAAAATCAAAGGGACAATCGCATCGCAATGTCTGCTTGATTCCAAGCTCTGCCCACGGCACGAATCCAGCGACGGCGGCGATGACTGGCATGCAAGTCGTGGTCGTGAATTGCGACAGCAATGGCAATGTGGATGTGCAAGATCTGAAAGCGAAAGCCATTCTGCACAAAGATAAATTGTCCGCACTGATGATCACCTATCCCTCCACTCACGGAGTGTTCGAAGAAGAGATCAGCGAAATTTGTAAAATCGTCCACGACAATGGCGGACAGGTCTACATGGACGGAGCCAACCTCAACGCTCTGATCGGACTTTGCCGGCCGGGTGAATTTGGTCCAGACGTGTCCCACATGAATTTGCACAAGTCCTTTGCGATTCCACACGGCGGTGGCGGACCGGGAGTCGGCCCCATCGGGGTGGCACCACATTTGAAAGAATTTTTGCCAGGCCATCCAGAAAAACCAGAGTGCGGGCCAGCGAAAGCCATCGGCCCAGTGAGCTCGGCCCCTTGGGGCAGTGCCAGCATATTGCCCATTAGCTTGGCTTACATTGATCTCTTGGGATATGAGGGTCTAAAAAAATCCACCTTAGTTTCTATTCTGAACGCCAACTACGTGGCGAAAAAACTGAATCCCTACTTCCCCGTTCTATACAAAGGCCGCGAGGGTTTGGTCGCTCACGAATGCATTTTAGATCTGAGGCCAGCAAAAAAAACCAGCGGTGTCGATGTCAATGACGTCGCCAAGCGCCTGATGGACTTTGGATTTCATTCTCCGACAATGAGTTTCCCGGTCGTCGGCACCTTGATGGTCGAGCCCACCGAGAGCGAAGGCAAAGATGAACTGGATCGCTTCATCCACTCAATGATTTCCATTCATCAAGAAATCCAAGCCATCGAGAAGCAAACCGTGAAACTGGAATCCAGCGCGCTGGTGAATGCACCACACACTGTGGATACGCTGTTGAAGTCGGAATGGAATCGCCCGTACACCCGCGAAACGGCGGCTTACCCAGCGGCCTGGCTGAAGACCAATAAGTATTGGCCGCCAGTGGCTCGTGTGGACAACGCTTACGGGGACAGGAACATCATGTGTTCGTGTCCTCCGCTCAGCGATTATGAATCTGTTTAGGGTTCTGTGTAGCCACGAACGCTGGCTTCAGCCGTTGTATAGCGGTTGCCGTCAGAGTGGCGTCGGTTCACTTCGATGTAATCCAAGCCCAAGATCACACAATGCTCGGCGCCCGAGCTGTAGCACTCGTCAAGTGCACTAGACAAAGCATTGGCCTTAGCAGCCATGCTGGATAAATTCCCATTTTCAGATGCGTTGTAGGTACTATCTGATTTTGTATAGGTCTTAGCCTTTGTCAATTTGAGCGAATCGAGGGCTTCAACAACAGCCTCATATCTAAGATGGCGACGACCGTCGGACTCAACATTGGACTCGTACTGCTTGGTGACTACTAGTTCACAAAGCGTGTTCCCTGCGGCCACACATTTTCTGTAGGACAGTTCAATGGCATTAAGCCTTGCTCCTTCAGTGTCCACTGATCCAAAATCTTGATCCCAGCTCCAATCACTCTGTGCTTTGAAAACTCTTCCAGAATCCGCAGAGGCAAATTGAGTAAAACCGACAAGACATGCTAAAGCGAACATGGATTTCATGGAGGCTCCCTATTTGTATAGGCACTCCGATAGTGCAAAGAGGATACCACTGCGCCGATGACGCTCATCGCGCTCATAGCGCAGGACGCTGGCCAAATTTTGGACAACTATGTTTTCTTTTCAAGGTCGCAGTCCGTTCCTGTTGCCGGGGGCGAATTCGCGGTAAAACTGTCCCCTCACTGGGGGGAAACTATGGAACTGAAAGCTTATATTTCCAGATATTTTTTGTCTTTAGTGTCGATTCTGATGGTCACTGCCACGACAGTGCCTAGCCAAGCCTACATCGTGACCAAAGGTGAAAGCGCCGTAGTTCATGTCATCATTGACGGCAGCCGTATTCGCAATATGAATGACGTTCATAAAACCGTTCGCAGTCAGTTGCTTCTGAATGCCAATATTAAGAATGACCTAAAGCTGCTCTTTTCTGCATTGACCGCTCTGCCTAGTGACACTGAGCTGATCGTCGCTCACAGCGATCTTCTGGAAAAAGTTTTGGGCGATGAGGATTTCGAAAATCTTATACAGACCTTGCGCGACGCCGCCGCCTTTGATGAAGAGTCCGCAGCCAGCGGTCACGGCTATTACCTGTCCGTGCATTTCTCTGTCAAAAGCTGAGCCCAGTGGCCTAGGGCTTGACCCGCAGATTCAAACACGTCAATTTAAGCCATGGCCGTGGTATTTATTCGCATCGACAAAATCGGAGATTTGATTTCGACCCTCTCGGTCGATCAGCATCCACAGCTGCAGGAGGATGTCACATGGGTGATTTCGCCTGGCCTGGGCATTATTCCCGAGCGGGCGGTGCCCCCCAGAGTCTTCACCGAACTGAAAGACTACAAAGAACTCTTGGCCTTGTTGCGGAAAATAAAACCACGGGCCGTGGTGGTCTTCTATGCGCCTTGGTGGGTGTCATTGACATGTTGGATGGCCCGAGTTCCTCTGCGCGTGGGCAGAGCCAGTCAGTGGCACAGTTTTTTATTTTTCAACCGACGCCTGCGACAAACCCGCAGCCTTTCTGAAAAACATGAAAATGATTACAACCGTGAACTCGTTGAGTTCGGCTTGTCGCTGAAAACGGCGAAAATTCCTCAGTTAATGTTGAAGGCCGAACCCAATCCACAGCTGCTAGAGAAACACGGCCTGACTTCAGAAGAGTACTTTGTCGTGCACCCCGGAATGTTTGGCTCTGCCTTGAATTGGCCACAAAGCAAATACAATGCTCTGATCGCCAGTCTAATCACGTCCGGCAAAGTGGCAGTGACCGGCACCAATAACGACGAGCGCTTCTTAAACGAGGTCAAACTTCGGTGGGCCAATCACCCGCAGGTTAAAATTCTGCAGGGCCGGCTAAATATGGGCGAGCTTCTTAGTCTGCTCAGCACCGCCAAAGCTGTCATTGCTCCTAGCACTGGGGTCTTGCATATGGCAGCAGCGCTTGGGAAAAAATGTGTGGGAATTTATTCTCCGATTTTGGCGCACCATCCTCGCCGCTGGGGACCCTTGGGACCCAAAGCCAGCTTCTTGCTTCCGCCGGACCATCAGAACATGGACTTGATCAGCGTCAATTCCGTGCTAGAAGAGCTGCAGAGGCAACCATGAAACAAGCCAAACACCTACCCGCCGACCGAATTTTTAAAATCGAACCTGATTTGGAAAAAAAATTAGCGGCACTGATCAAAAATAAATTCGCTGTGGATATCTTCGCAGAAAACTTTGCGGGCTCTGCGGGTGCGCGAAGAATTGCCGCTTCGGTATTGAAACTCAGTGATTTCTTTATCGCCTCTAAGTCGGATTCAACTCCGTGGTTAGAGCCTTGGTGCCAGATGGCCTACCTTTCTTACTACATGGTGCTGAATGAAATTCGTTGTCGTGCGGTTCTGCATGAGGCCCAGCGCCGACCTTTCCTGAATGGCGTGGAACAAGTGATCGATTTCGGCGCAGGACTTGGTGCTGCCACCTATTCTCTGGCTAAGGTTCTTCCTGATTCAACCCAGTACGTTCACATCGAAAAATCCGCGTGGGCGCAAAGCATGCACCAAGAAATCTTCAAACAGGGTCGCTGGACCGATCTGCCCACAGTGCCAGCAAAAAACAGTCTAGGTGTTTTCTCTTTTTCTCTGAACGAGCAGGAAACCTGGCCGCAGTGGATTCAGCAGTTTGATCACCTCATGATCATTGAGCCGGCGACCTCGCAGCAAGGCCGCGTACTTTTGCAAAATCGCCAGAATTTGCTGAGCCAAGGATTTTCGGCCTGGGCCCCTTGCGTGCATCAACAGGCCTGTCCCCTGCTAGAGAAAAGCAAAAATGACTGGTGCCACGACCGTGTGTTCTTCGATCAGCCAGAGTGGTTCAAGGCCATCGAAGAACTCTTGCCGATCAAGAATCAGACTCTGACTTTTAGCTATCTGCTGATGAGCAAGCGCCCGGCACCGGCACTCCCGGGATTGGCCCGCATCACCGGCGATCTGCTGGATGAAAAGGGCAAATCCCGCCAACTGATCTGCCGAAACACGGATCGGGAGTACCTCACCTGGATGCACAAAAATTCGACTCCGCAACGGATTCCCCGAGGCGTTTTGGTCGGTTGGCCCACAGAGCACGAAGCGAAATCCAATGAGATCCGCGTGACACAGGAAATCCCAGTCGTTGATCTTGACAAGGCCACGCTGGCTTAGGACAACTGGCATATGAATAAAACTCCCCTCTGTGATGAGCATATAAAATTGGGTGCACGCATGGTCGACTTCGCCGGCTGGTACATGCCCGTGCAGTACATCGGCCTTCGCGAAGAGCACAACAACGTGCGCACGAATGTCGGCTTGTTCGATGTCTCCCATATGGGAGAGATCCGCTTCAGAGGGCCGCAGGCCCTCTCGACCCTTGAGTGGCTGACAACCAATGATGTGGCCAAACTGGGGGATGGTGAAGCCCAATACTCGCTTCTGCCGAATGAAACCGGCGGACTGGTCGATGACATCATTATCTATTGCGTGAAAAAAGATACGGACTATATGGTCTGTGTGAATGCTTCGAACAAAGACAAAGACTTCGGCTGGATGACGAAAAATAACAAAGGTGCAATAATCACTGATGAAAGCTCCGAGTGGGCACAGATCGCTGTTCAGGGTCCGAAGGCGCTAGCCTTGGTGGATAAAGTTCTGGGCAACAAAGCCTCGCAGATGAAGTCATTCACTTTTCAAATTGGAAAATTCAAAGGCGAAACCACTGTCACCGCCACCACCGGTTACACCGGAGAAAAAGGTTGCGAAATTTTCGTCAAAGCTTCGGTTGCGGCAGCGCTTTGGCAAGAACTCCTGAAGCAAGGCCAAGAATTCGGGGTCAGCGCCATCGGCCTTGGAGCCCGCGACACCCTACGAACCGAGATGAAATACAGCCTCTACGGCCACGAAATCGACGACGTTCACAACCCATTTGCTGCGGGCCTTGGCTGGGTGATCAAGCCCAGCAAGAAGGATTTCATGGGCAAGGCACCCATGCTGGCCGGGAAAGAAAAGGGTCTTTCTCAGCTTTTGATCGGATTTAAGATGCTGGATAAGGGGATTCCTCGTCAAGGATACGACTTATTCGATCAAAATGGCCAAAATATCGGAAAAGTGACCAGTGGAACGGTGTCCCCAACCCTTGATGAACCCATTGGAATCGCGTACATTGCCACGCAACACGCAGCCGAAGGTTCTGAATTTTTTGTCGATATCCGCGGTCGCAAAGTGAAGGCGAAAGTTTGTAAAACGCCTTTTGTGCATCAGTAACTGAAGGAGTTTCCATGGCGACTTTTCACATCCCAGAAGATTATTACTACACGAAAGATCACGAGTGGGCTCAGGTCGATGAAAACATCGTGACCGTAGGTATCACCGAGTACGCACAGCTGTCTTTGGGCGAGGTCGTCTATTGCGAACTTCCCGAAGAAGGCCAAAAAGTGAACCAAGGCGAACCCTTCGGAGTCGTCGAAAGCGTCAAAGCCGTGAGCGATCTTTACGCTCCCGTTTCTGGAACTGTGATTGAAGTGAACATGTCGTTGACCGATGATCCATCTGTGTTAAACGATAACCCAATGAATGATGGCTGGCTGATCCGCATCGAAATGGACTCTGAAAAAGAGCTCGCCAATTTGATGAGATCCCCCGACTATAAAAAGTTGGTCGCAGAAGCGAAGTAGTTGTTAGTGCGAGTCGCCTCGAAGGCGACTCTGTTTCATACGATTGAGCTTTCTGCCCGAGTGGTGGAATTGGCAGACACGCCAGACTTAGGATCTGGTGCCGAGAGGTGTGCAGGTTCAAGTCCTGTCTCGGGTACCATCCCTCCAAACGGGGATGGTGAAGAAAGCTCAAATACCGTCATTCCCGAATACATGTTAACGGGTATTCAAGAATACCGGCGACCCAAAGATCAGTGTTCCGGTCTAGATACCACTTCGTCTTTTTCGTTGAGTTGCCTTAATGCCGGGCCCATACGCTAGTTTGGATCAAAATACCGTTAAAGATCAGAAACACAACGAACTGGAACGTGATAAACAAAAAGCATGCGACCAATACTTCCACTGGTGCCATCTAGGTAATAACCTTCTGAATTGTCGGGACAGTTGGTAGACGATGACCAGAAAGCGACATCACCCAAGTCACCAGCGGGGCGTCGATATCCTTCGGCGCTATAGTAAAACTCGTCTTGAGAGCCCTGGGAAAATCTTGAAACGTATTGGTATCCGGCAGGTATCCCGCCAGGTTTCACCTGGTCCATCTCCAAAATTCCTTTTGCTCCATGCGCTTGGGCTTCTTTAGCCAACTCGCGGATGTGGGGAAGATGGGTGCCGGTCGGGCATGCTTTCCTGGCTTCATCTTGATTCAAAGGTTTGATGCTGCCGTCTGTCCCCCGACAAATTTTATTCTGGTCCCAATGATCGCAAGGTGTTTCTGCATGAGCTTTGGCCGCTCCAATACAGCGAACCACATAGCCGTGCATGTCGTCGTGTATGTGATCGTTGCGATAGCCTATTTTGAGAGAACCGCTTTCTCCGTTAAGAATATAAGCAAACGAGGTTTCATTTCCGAAGACCGATGCCGACCAAAACCAATTGTTTCCTAAGTCACCTGCAGGCTGTTTGTAGCCGTCATGGTTGAAATAGAATTCATCCTCTTTATCATTGGCATTGATCGAGGTAATTTTGTCGTATCCGGCGGGAATATGGTTGGGATCCACTTGGCTGATTTCCAAAATTCCCTTGGCGCCTTTGGCTTGGCTTTCCATGGCGAACTCGCGGATCGTGGGAAGGTGTCCTTTGCCGGCAGCCTCACAAGCATCCAGAGTTACTTTCTCTCCTGTGCTGGGTTGAGTGCCACTGGCCTCGTAATGCCTCATGTGGATGATGCTACGGTTGGCGTCTCGGCAAATGCCGGACTCGTCAAAATAATTGCAGAGGCTATCAGCCGCATGTGCCGATACGACACCGAGGACAATACCAAATGTGAGTAAAAAATATTTAGCATACGACATAGATCTTGGTTCCCTTCTATGTAGAAGATCATAGAAGTTTTATAGGCATTGGCAAGACTCAAGTGCAGCGACGAAAATTTTGTGCGTACCTTCCCAAATCATATTCAGAGCCACATAGACCACGATCGCCAATCCCACATAGGATATCCAGCGATGGCGTTGAACAAGGCCCGCCAGTAGGTTTGCAGCAACACCCATAAGACCCACTGAAAGCAACAAGCCGAAGGCCATGATCCAAAAATGATTTCTGGCAGCCCCGGCAACGGCCAACGTGTTGTCGAGGGACATCGAAAGATCCGCCAAAAGAATTTGCAGAACCGCCTTGCGCAGAGATCCTACATGAGCGGATTCCTTCGCTGATATACGGTAATCGTGAGGTTCTCTCCATAACTTCCAAGCGACCCACAGAAGCAGCAGGCCGCCAACAAGAGTCAGTCCCATCACCGCCATAAGTTTGGAAGCGAAGATGGCGAATACAATTCGAAAGAGGGCGGCGGCGACCGTGCCAATCAAGATCGCCTTTTTTCTCAGTACCGTGGGCAGCTTCGCAGCCACTGTGCCCATCACCAAAACGTTGTCGACCGCCAAAGTGACATCGATGGCCAATACACTGATTAAAACGGTGATTTCAGACCAGTTCAAAGTAGAACATCCATTCCCAATGAGCACTCAGAAAGTTGCATACCTGCAGGTATGCAACTTTCTGAGGTGAGGTTTGACTAGCATCAAAGCTTTTCCAGGGCAATCGCGCGGAGCGTGGCCATCGGCGAACGAGTGTAGCTTTGATAAAAGCTGGCGAAGTCGACCGTTCTGATCTCGTCGCCATAGGCCGCCTGGTAACCTAGGTAAATGTCCTGGGCGGTGCCCAGGTTGAGAGCTTGTGAGGGCTCGCTATACACGGATTTTCGAAGGCCTTGGACTTCGTCAATCTTGTACATGTAATTAAATATAAATGCCGAAAAATATGCAGCGCTTTCCTCAACTCCCGACTGCACTATTTTATGAGCCAAATATCGAATGACGAAAAAATGGTAGGTCGCGCCGCCTTTGTAATTGGTAAGATCTAAGTTCTTTCTTTGCAGATCAGATTGAGCCACCAATTGATAAAATTTCTGTTTAGACTTTCGAAATAGGTCCACCAATGGTGGTCGATCACCAAACTTCTCGGTGACATAGAAATCCAAATTCATGCCAGAATCTTGGAAGAGCACCGCAGCCAGCTCTGCAAATGATAGATGAAGTGAGCTGGATCTTAAAGTCGAATTGGTCACCACTCTCAAAGCATTGAGCTCGATGCCTGGACGTAAGAAGTATTTCAGCAGCGCGTGCACCTGGGGGTCATTCATGAGTTCTTTGAATCGATGGCTAAAGGCCAAGCTGAGGGGTTCGCCCTCGATAGCGTAGGGTTCGATATCCAGGATCTTAACTAGGTGTTGAGAAGCTAGGGTGCACTGTTCGAGCGAAAATGCCCTTGCACCCATGCCACTCAAGTCAGAGTCGTAAAGACTGCACCTTTCGAGAACAATCGCGCCTAGAGAAGCGTTTAAAACCGATGCATGCTTTAAAAGAAAATTTCTCTGAGTATCCTCTGAGGCCTTGCTACCGATCGAGATAGCAAGTGTGCCAGTCAGAAGCAGAAAGTAGAGCCAATCTTTTACCGCAGATTTGAACTTCAGCATGATTGGCTCCTTCCCTGAAACGAATTAGTTACAAGAAACGGGGCCAGACGCGTCAAGCTGTGCTTGGAGCTCCTTGCGACGAGCCTCACACTTCCTCCAGGCAGCTTCATGTTGTTGATTCATGTCATACGCCATTTTTTCTTGATCGGGGGCATGCGCGACTTCGAAATTATCCAAGTATGGCTTTTCTTCGGAAGGGTAGTCAGCCGTAAAATTTTCGTCGTTGGTCGTAGACTGATTGCGAGCCGTTGCCGTGTTGGGAACTTCACTCTCTTTCTGGTTCCACCAGTGACCAGACACATCAGCAGTGTAATCCTGATAATGAACACATGACGCTGTCGACAGAGACGCTGTGCCGGTGATTCGATAGCCAGGAGACATAATAGGCTGAGCAACTCCATCTCTATTCGGAGGCAATGTTCCTACCTGAAAATTAACATCGTCAACTGTGGGCCTAGGTACAGAGCATTTGGAAACGCCCATCAATTGGGGCTCACCAACGGTACGACTACGAGCTTCTTTGTGGGGATTGATTGGAGCTTGATCGGCAAAAGCAAAACTGCCAGTCACAGCAAGAACAGCAAATACAGTGAACATAGATTTTTTCATGGGTTAGACTCCTTAGGGGTTATTGATTCTTTGAATCGCAGAGTGCTTAAGCTAGAAACGCGCCGCCGTGGGCTGGATTCAATAAGATTTGAGCGAAAAATGCTGACTAAGACCTAGACAGCTGTCGATGATTGTCACATGTTCAAAAAAATTTTCGTGATTGGAAATGCTGCCGCTGGAAAGACTCGCCTGTGCCGACGGTTAGCGCAGTTGCACGATTTGCCGCTGATCCACGTCGACACGCTTCAATTTTTACCAGGCCTTATGTTGCGGCCTCATCAAGAAACTTCCAAGATCTTGCAAGAGATTGCCTCCAAAGATAGCTGGATCATCGATGGCTTTGGCCCGTTGGATAGTTTTGAATCCCGCTTGCAAATGGCTGACCGAATTATTTTTCTGGATTGGCCTTTATGGAAAAACTATTGGTGGTTGGCACGACGGCAAGTAGAAATCATCTTTCATCCACGGGCAGAGCTGCCTGCCGGCAGTAAAGAGCTATGTTGGTCCCAGCTAAAAAAATCTGTCGACTATATATATAAGGTGCATCGGCAAATGCGACCAGAATTGCTGCGAATACTTGATCGCGAAATTTATCGGGGCAAGGTCACCATGATTCGCGACAACAATGCCTGGCGAAAAATTGAGCAGAGCGGTGTCTAGTGCGTGCGCCAACAGTCCAGGTACCACTCGGGGCGGCGGCGGCGATTGCGTATAGGATTCATTCGGTAGATCAGGCCATCGATCAACGTCGATTCCTTTTTCAACGAATCACATTGGTAATCGCCGATTTTCTGTCCCGCAAGCCCAGCTAAAATTTCGCTGGGCTCTGGCTCCATGGTAAGGATGGCGATTCCTTCGAATGGAAATTCTGTAGCACCCGTGGCTATTTGGGCACGGACAGAGTCTTCGCTCAAAGGCTCAGTGACTCTCTTCATCACCGCCGGTGGGCGCAGGAAGAACTGATACATCCAGCCCCGGCCCATCAGTGAATCGTAATCCAAATACAAAACCGAGTCGGAGCGATCTTGCATCGCTGCCGCAGGTCCGATCTCTTCAATTTGGGTGTTGAGCAAACAGCCGATCACTAACAGAGTCGTGTTCAGCACCAAAAATATCGGCAGATAAATTCGGCGAATCCATTTGGAGTCCATGGACTCTGCCCAAGCGGTGCCCCATAACACGAATGAAAAACCCAGAATCGGATAGATGAAACGTTCTTCTTTATGGGGATAAAGGCTGTGGATCCCGACAAAAAGCAAAGTCATGATGGCGATGATCTTGTGCTGCTCCCACGCAGAGCGGAACTTGCGCCAAAAAAGCAAGGTGAATGGAAAATACATGGCCGCCAACCACGTGAGCCACGTCGAGTACCACGGCGACACGCCATAATCCTGCGGGTGACCAGCGGCAGAGACATAAGTCAAAATCGTGATCAATGCTGGGCGCCCGATGCTGAGGTCAATCACGGACTCAATGGCCAGCAGGCCAAATCCCACTAGAATTCCGGCGGTCACTCCCCGCCGATCGCGAAGCACAGCTAGTACGACCAGGTAACCCACATACATCACACCTAGCTGAAATCGCACCAGCGTCGAAAAACCCAAGAGAGCAAATCCCCAAACCGGAGAAATTTTTCGTTCTTTCCTAGCTAGCTCTAACAGACCAAAAGCCAATGTCATATATCCCATGGCGAAGGCTTCCAGAAACGAACGCGTACTGATGAACGGCATTAGCCCATAAGCCGCCATCAAAAATAATGGCAGAATTCGTTTTAAAAGATTTTTCTCGGTTTTCGGAATTAATAGATCCACTCCCAGGATTCCGGTCAGGGAACTCACCGCCAGGAAAAAATAAACCCAGCGAATTTGTGCCACCGCTTTACTGATCCCAAACAGGCCCCCGAACTTGATCCAGGATCCTATAATCCAAATGAAAAGCGGACTGCGGTAATCATGAATGCCTGTGTCTTGTCCGATGGAAAATTTCCAGGCGGGCTCTAACACGTCCATAAAATCATCCAAGGCCTGCGGGCCCCAAACATACCACGCTGACAAACAGCGCAGAGCCAAACCCAGCAGCAATGCCGAAATTAAAATCTGTCGATGAGTCGAATGTTTTAAAATACGATCAAGCAAAATGAAATCCCCTGTTCCGGCAATATGCCGAAATTAGAGCGGGATTTCAACACCAACTTCATTCAAAACAAAATTGGCCAGGATTTTAAGGTTCACCTGCAACTCCCGGGAAGAGTAAATATTGTAAGAGTAATGCAAAAA
>Ga0206924_1034_pt1 | contig 36258 bp, 31 predicted proteins | sample Alteio_BWOrgHeat_61_FD_152947 | JGI IMG/M metagenome (GOLD analysis project Ga0206924, IMG submission 152947) | Enriched cells from forest soil in Barre Woods Harvard Forest LTER site, Petersham, Massachusetts, United States -... | ecosystem: Environmental > Terrestrial > Soil > Temperate forest >...
GAGATGCGCAAACTGGGTCTCCGGGTTGAAAGTTTTGGCCGGCGTCCACGCGTCGAGAAAGGCATCCGACCACGGAGGGAAGTGCTGCGCCGCGGTGGCCTGGATCTGCCGGAGGCGCTCGTAGAGCGGGGTGATTTCGCGGTGCCATTCCGTGGCCAGCGTGTCCCAGCGCGAAACCTCTTCATTGGTCAGCGCGGTGGTCGCCGTGGCTCGGGTGTTGTCGTATTCGCGCGTGCGGGCCTCGGCTTCCGTGCGGAAGTGCGTTTGCCGGCGATCGCGCTCCGTGGCGAGCCGGGCGATCTTGGGCTTCGAGAACCGGTCAATCTGCTCCGTGATGCGCGGGAGTTGCGTCTCGACCTTTTCGCGCTGGTTGTGCTCGAATTCCACCTCCACCTGGTCGGAGCGATTCCATTGCTCGAGAATTGCGGCACGCGTCGCCTCGTATTCCTCCTGTGCCCGGGCGCGCTCCTGCTCGTGCTGGGCATTGGCCGCGGCCGTGGCGGCGGTGTGCTGGACCACGGCGGTGGCCAGGGTATGGGTGAGAGCGACAGCAGCGGGCTTGCCTTGCTGATGCCCGAGAAAGTGCATCACGGCGAGGAGGACGACGAGCAACCCCACTCCCATCGCTGCCAATACGCCCGTGGAGGATGGCAAGGCCACGGCCAGCACTACGCCGAGCACGATGAGCAAGGGGAACACCACGTAGGGCAGTGCGGCGCGAAAGACCTTGGGCAGCGGCTTCCGGGAGAAGTCGGCGAATTGCTGTTCCGCCGCAGCGGCCAGCGCGAGCAGGTCGCGCAAGCCATCCTCGCGATTCGCCGGGATGGGTGCGGTGCCGGCCCGCGGACGCAGCAGGCGCTGGAAACTGAAGTAACCCGCAAAGGCCTGGCGGGCGCGCTGGCGAACCTGGCGCAATCGCCCCTGCACTTCGTCGAGCCGCCCGGTAAATTCATCGAGCGTGGCATCCGCGGCCTTCTGGTCCATCTCGAGTTTCCGCTCGGATTGGAACTGGCGCAGTTGCAGGTCGCCCATCCAGCGTTCCTTGTGCTGCCGGGCGCGCAGCGGCAGCTTGCGGATCGCCGTGGCGGCCGCGCGATTGACGCGGGTGCGGCGGTCGCTGTAGAGCGCGGTAAGGCGCTCCCGGGCGGCCTGGCTCTCGGCATTGGTCGTCTCCAGCAATTCAGCGAGGCGTTCCTCGGTCTTGGACAGGGAGTCGCGGTGCTGGCGCTGAATCGCCACCCGGCGGGCGGCGATTTCCCGGGTGAGGGTTTCCTCCCGCTGGGCAAAAGAGCTGGCGGCCTTTTGCAGCGTGGCGAGGAGTTCGAGAGTGTGGGAGGGACGAAGGTCGGGATTACTCACAGTCGCTTTTTACTTTCTTCAGCAGGACATCGATTTGCTGCATGACATTCATCGTGCGCTGCACGTGGTCGGGGAGGTCTTCGAGATAGGTGCGCTCGAATTGCTGTGCCTTGACGTCGTGCCAGTGCGCCTTGGTGTCGCCCCATTTGAGGTTCAACTCCTTCAAGGCCTGCACGAGATTGGCGCCGCTTTCTTTTGCACTCATGGCGGGGGAGCCTCCGGGGATGCTGCCAGCGTCGGTGCGGGAGCGTCGGATGTTTCGTGGACCTCGGCGTAGGCCTCGAGGGTGCGGGTGGATTGCACGAGAAAGGTGATGCCCTTGGGTAGATTGAAGTCGAGGAACTGCCGCAGTCCTTCGAGCTGCTTGGCCAGCGGATCGGCCAGGCCGTCGAAATTCCGGTTCCACGCTTTCACGTTGCGCAACTTTTCCTCGGCATGGGCCAGCGCGGCCTTGGCTTTGCGGACGGCATTTTGCTGGAAGGAAATATTGTCGCGCATGCTGGAGAGCTTGGCGCTGAAAAGCTCCTGCTCGGCGAGTTCGAGATCGCGGGCACATTTGCGCACGGCGTTTTCCCAGCGCTGCCGTTGCTCGTGCTGGAGCCACATGCGAGTCCGGCGCAGTTCATCGGCCGCGTCGTCCAGGCAGCGGCGGGCCTTGCTTTGGAAGATGATCAGGCTCGCCCGGAAGGCGTCGATGACATCGACCGAAGTGACTTTGGCCTGGTTCGAAGACATGCTTCAGCGCTGGTCGAGATACTCCTCGATGCGCTGGGCCTTGCGCAGGAGGAAGGGGGTGTGCTTTTCCGAGATCTCGGTGAACTTCTTGATCACCTTCATCGTCATGATGAATTCCTCGGCGAACTTTTCGTGTTCCTGGTCCTGCCACGTTGCGGAAAGGGCGGCGAACCGGGCCTGGAGCGACGAAGCCTTGGTCTGAACGTCGTCATTGAAGCGCTTCAATTCCTTGGCGAAGCGCCGCACCTCCTCGGGATCCATGATTGCTTGAGCCATAGTGTTCTAAGGTGGGAAAGGTGGCCACCGGCGGGCTGCGCCGGGGACGGGTTTCACGTAGACTAGCGAGGATCGGTGATAATTCAATTAGGGGTTTGGGGAATGTGGCGGTGGCGTGGGGATTTCTGGCGTTGAGCGACGTTTTTCTCGTTCCATTTAATCGGATTTGGTCGGAGTTGCCTTCAGTTAGTTGAAGTACCGGGACCCCGTCGCCGCTCGGGGTCGTCGTTGCCGAACTTCAGGTTGAGACCGAGGAGGTGGAGGTTGAGGACCTTGAAATACCTTGAAGCACCGTGAATTGGCTCAGGCGACTGCTGGCGGGAACCGTTGGCAACTCTTTGTGGGGGCGGGCAAAGTAGCTCGAAGCTCTCCTTCGACGGGCTCAGGACCTTGAGCCGTTTCGACTCGTTGCACTCGCTCAAGGCCCTGAGTCTATCGAAGGGCAAGCGAAGCGCGTCGAAACGGCAGCTTCGAATTCTCCACGTGGTCAAATCGCTCCGCATCCATTGGGTCATTCGAAGCTGGAGCTTCGAACTACTATCCGCCCCCGCCGCTCGGCAGACTTCGTTAGTTTAAGATGAGAAAGAACCAGCCTGACCTCCGACCTTGCTGGTGAGTCACCGGCAGGATGCGCGATTCGCTATTGCACAAAGAATACAAAGGAACATGTTCCTTGTCAAGTGGGGTTACGCCTTTTTTCTGCAGGTGGATCCACAGCCTAGCTGTGCGGCGAGACGGGAGCCGTGGCGGTGGCCGAGGGGCGCGCCTGGATGGCCTGGATCGGCGTGGGCATGCCGCCGGTGGGCCGTGCACTTTGGTTGCGGGGCGCCGGGGCGCCGGAGGGGGTGTGTCGGTTGGGCGACCGGGAAGCGGTGGTCGGAGCCGGGGTGGCGGGGGCAGGGGCCTCCATCGTGTAGTGCTGGGCCGAGGTGGATTCGCCGGTGCCTTCGAGCAGTTCTCGCGGGAAATGGCTGTTGGAAACCTCGACCCGGGTGCCGACGCCAATCTTGTCGTAGAGTGCGATCACATCCCGCGAGCGCATGCGGATGCAGCCGTAGCTGGCTGGGTGGCCGATGCTCCACTCCTCGGCGGTGCCATGAATGTAGATGCCGCGGTCAAAGGCCCTGCGGTTCTGCGCCTCAAGGCCGCGCAGCCAGAGGATGCGGGAGACGATCGGATCGCGCCCCGGGGTATTGGGCCGGACGATCTCGCCCGTGGGGCGGCGGCTCTTGAACTTCATGCCGCTGGGCTGGCCGCCCCCGAATTTTTGTTCCACTTCCATGGTGCCCAAGGGCGTGGCGTAGCTGCCGGGACGGTCGCCGACGCCGAATTTCGAGGTCGAGACGTCGTAGCGGGCGATCTCCACTCCGTGCTCGAAGACCAGCATTTTCTGGTCGGGCACACTGACGCGAATCAGATGCGGGGTCGGTGGATAGGTGCAGGAAGCGAGGCCGAAAGCCAAGGCGACCAGCGCCAGGCCACAAGCGATGAATTTAAACACGGCGCACTATCTACGCGGCTTCCGGCGATGTCTCAAGCAAGGACCGTGAATCCGCGAAGCCGCCGCTGGCGTATTCTCTTGTATGGCTGTTCACGTTCTTCGCGCTTCCCAAGTGATTCCAGCCGGGCTGGAGGCCTGCTGGGCCTTTTTCTCGGACCCGGGCAATCTCCGGAAGCTCACCCCGCCGGCGCTCGATCTGACCCTCTGCGCCGAGCCGCCGCCGGGGATTTATCCGGGGCTGATGATCCAGTATCGGGTGCGCCCACTCTTTGGGGTGCCGGTGACCTGGCTCACGGAGATCACCCAGGTGCGGCCTTTGGAGTATTTTTCCGACGAACAACGCGTCGGGCCCTATGCGATTTGGCATCACGAACATTTTTTCACCGCGCTCGAAGGGGGCCGCACGGAGGTGCGGGATTTGGTGCACTACGCGCTGCCCTTTGGGTGGGTGGGGGACCTCTTTCACCCCTTGCTGGTGGAACCGCAGCTCAAGGAGATATTCGCCTTTCGGGAAAAGGCCATCGCCGGGCACTTTGGGACGGCTTGAGGGTCGGGATTGGCATGGGTCGTGCGTTGAGGCTCTATCTTGCCCATGCCCGAAGCTTCCCTTAGTCCCGTCGCGGAAACCGCGGCGCCGTCCCGGCGTCTCTCGGAGTCGCGCGTGGCGGGGTATATTGTGCTCGGGTTGATCGTGGCGGTGGTTTGCTCGTACGCGCTCATCGTCCGGGCGGATTTCATCAATTTCGACGACAATAGCCACGTCTTCGAAAACCCGCTGGTGACGGGCGGGCTGTCGTGGCACGGGATCGTCAACGCTTTCGCGAAACCGCAGGCCAGCCTGTGGATTCCGCTGACGTGGATTTCCTTCATGGCGGATGTGAGCGTGTTTGGCCTGAACCCAGGGGCGATGCATGGGGTGAACGTCGCCTGGCATGTGGCCAGCACAGTGCTGCTGTTTCTCACGCTGCGCCGCATGACGGGCCGGATGTGGGCGAGTGCGTTTGTGGCGGCGCTCGTCGGGTTGCATCCGCTGAACGTGGAATCCGTGGCTTGGGTGACGGAGCGCAAGAACGTCCTGAGCATGTTTTTCTGGCTGGCGTCGATCGCGGCCTACACGCGCTACGCGGAAAAGCCGCGCCTCTCGCCCTATCTGGCCGCGCTGGTGCTGGCGGCGCTCGGTCTGCTGGCGAAGCCCATGGTGGTGACGCTGCCTTGCACGCTGCTCCTGCTCGATTTCTGGCCGTTGAACCGGTGGAAGACTTGCGGCTGGCCCCGGTTGTTCCTGGAAAAGGTGCCGTTCTTTTTGCTCTCGGCGGGAACTTCGTGGATGGCGGTGCACGCGCGCCGCTCGGTGGCGGTGGTGACGTTGCATACGCTGTCGCCCGCTTCACGGGTGAGCAACGCGCTCGTCTCTTACGTGACCTACTTGGAGAAGATTTTTCTGCCTCTCGATCTGGCGAACTTTTACCCGCACCCCATCCATCCCCAGCCGCTCCTGGCCGCGGGTGCGGCCCTGTTGCTTCTGGCGCTCACGGGGCTGGTCGTCTGGCAGAGGAAGACGCGGCCTTATCTGCTTATGGGGTGGCTGTGGTTCCTCGGCGTGCTCGTGCCGGTGATTGGGCTGACGCAGATTGGTTCGCAGGGCTGGGCGGACCGCTTCAGCTACGAACCGCAGATCGGTATTTTTCTCGCGGTGACCTGGTTTGTGATCGAGCAGTGGCCGAACCGCGCGTGCACACTACGCTTGGTGGCGGGGCCGATTCTTCTCGCCTGCGCGCTGCTCACCTCGCGACAGGTGACGTACTGGATGGATGGCACGACCCTTTTCGAGCACACCATCGCGGTGACGCAAAACAACGCCTGCGCCTATGCGAACGCGGGGCTGAATCGGGCCCGGGCTGGCGATACGGCCAAGGCGATTGAGCACTTTCAAGCCTCGCTCCGCATCCTGCCCGATCAATCCACCATCTGGCGGGAATTTGGAGTGGAACTGGAAAAGATCGGCAAACCGCAGGACGGGATGCGGGCTTTTCGGATGGCCTTGCAATACGATCCGAACGATCTCCAGGCGCGGTATCGGCTGGCCGAAGGGCTGGGGGCCAGCGGGGCTACGGATGAGGCGATCACGCAGTTTCAGCAGGTGCTCGGCGAACTGCCGCACTCGGCGCGCGCGCATTACGATCTGGCCCGCGCCCTGGAAGTGAAGGGCCGGCACGAGGAAGCGCTGGCGCACCTGCGCACCGCCGCACAACTCGCCCCCGATCATCCCGCGACCGCGGACGCTTTGCGCCAGATGGAAGCGGGCCCGGTCAAGGCCTCCGCGTTTCCGGAGTTTTGAGATCAGTTAGCGGGTCGCTCGGTGAAAAGCGCTGGTCGCTGCCTCGTAGATGAGTCGAAGAGGCTGGCCGCTTTTCTCGCTGGCGGCGCGGCAGGATTCAAACTCGGGGGCGACCTGGACGACCTGGCCGTTCTTTAGGCCGAGTTTCACGGTGATTTCGCCAAACTCGGTGGCGACTTTTTCGAAACGGCGCTCGAGCTTGAGGCGGACGATTTGTTCCGTGCGCAGGCCGAAAGCCGTGGTTTCACGGAAAAGGATGTCGGCGAGCGGCTCGACTTGCGCGGCTTCGCAGAGGACGGAAAGCATCACGCCGGGCCGGTTCTTTTTCATGTGGATCGGCGTGAACCACACATCCAGCGCGCCGGCAGCGAGGAGCTTGTCCATGGTCGCGCCGAGGATCTCGGGCGACGAATCGTCGAGGTTCGTTTCCAGGCGGGTGACGGTGTCTGTCTCGTAACCGCCGGGCATGGTTTAATCCTCAGCGAGGGTCCCGAGCACGGCGCGCAGGACATTCGGGCGCGAGGCCAGGTTGCGCGAGCCGACGCCGTAACCGATTTTTTCCGTGGCGATCCGCGGCATGGGGCCGAAGGATGCGCCGAACTCGGCGACGATGGCCGCGCCCGTGGGGGTGATGAGCTCGTGCGGTTCGTCGATCTGGCCGAGCGGGATGCCCTTGAGGATTTCGAGCGTGGCGGGCGCGGGCAGCGGGAAGGTGCCGTGGGCGCAGGTGATCGTGCCGGAGCCGTCGTGCAAGGCGGAGACGAGGACTTTCTGCACGCCGAGTGCCTCGATGCCGACGCAGGCGCAGATGATGTCCGCAATGGAATCGAGCGCGCCGACTTCGTGGAACTGCACGTCCGCCGCGGGCTCGCCGTGGATCTTGCCCTCGGCCTCGGCGATGCGCTGGAAGATGGAGAGCGCATGCTTCTTTACGAAAGCGGAGAGTTCGCTGTGCTCGATGAGGTGGCGAATCTCGGCGTGGGTGCGGCCGTGAGCGTGCCCGTGGGCGTGGTGATGGTGCTCGCCGACTTCGCAGCCGTGGTCGTGATCGTGGTGGGCATGTTCGTGATGCTCGTGGCCGTGGTCGCCATGTTCGTGACCGTGATCGTGATCACAATGCTCGTGGCTGTGATGTTCGTGTTCATGGGACGCATGAGCCTTATGGGACTCATGTTCACCACCTTCGTGGTGATGGTGCTCGTGGCCATGTTCATGCCCGTGCTCGTGACTGTGGCCGTGCTCCTCTTCTTCGTGATGATGATGATGGCCGTGGTCGTGTTCCTCGTGCTCGTCCTGGTCGTGCGTGTGCGTCGCGCCTTCGTGGATGCCGAATTTCACGCCCTCGAGGTTGTGCCGTTGCTTGCGCTCGAAATGCATGTGGAAATCGCCGAGGTCGAGCTTGGTGAGTTCCCATTCAAGGGTGGAGGGCTTGACGCCGAGATCGACGAGGGCGCCGACGGTCATGTCGCCGGAGATGCCGGAAAAGCAATCGAGGAAGAGGACTTTCATGGAAAGGAGATGCGGAAGGGTGGGGCGATCTTAGTTGCGAAGATCGCGCAGGTTGATGGCGCCATCGTAAAGGGCTTTGCCGATGATGCACCCGTAAAGTCCGGTCATTTTTTTGAGGCGCTGCACATCGGAGACGCTGCTCACGCCGCCGCTGGCGATGAGCTGGCACTGGAGTGAGCCGAGCATTTTCTCGGTTTCGGCGAAGTTTGGGCCGGACATCATGCCATCGGTGGCGATGTCGGTGTAGATGATCGTGCCGGCACCGGCATCCTCGGCGCGGCGGGCGAGATCGAGGGCGGTGAGCTTCGATTCCTCGGTCCAGCCTTTCACGGAGACCATGCCGTTTTTGGCGTCGATGCCGACGGCGACGCGCGCCTTGCCGAATTCGGCGGCGAGCTCGGAGACGAAAGCGAGGGATTCCGCAGCGCGGGTGCCGACGATGACGCGGGAGACGCCAGCCTCGATGGCGCGGCGGGCGGCGTCCATGGTGCGAATGCCGCCGCCGAGTTCGACGGGGAATTTCACCACGGTGCAGATGGCCCGGACGGAATCGAGATTACGCTGTTCGCCGGTGAAGGCGGCATCGAGGTCGACGACGTGCAGGTAGTCGCCGCCTTCCTCTTCCCAGCGCCGGGCAAAGGCCGCAGGGTCGCGCGAATAGACGGTCTTTTGGTCGGCTTTGCCCTGGCGAAGTCGGACGACTTCGCCGGACATGAGATCAATGGCAGGCAGCAGAATCATTAAATGAAGGACGGAAAAGGTGGATGCGCGGGGAAACGCAGGGGCTTTTCATTAGGCGGCGTCGCGCCCGCCCGCAAGGTCGGTGTGGAGAAAACGCGAGTCCACGCGCCCCGGCCTCTCTCGGAACGGTGCCCGGAAGTGCCTCAGCCCCTTAGGCTACTGGCTGCCCGGCCAGATGGCGGGAGTCGGTTTCGCAGGCCCCGGCGTGGCCAATGGAATAGCGGCCAAGCAGGTCATTGAGACGGACGTTGACGACATCGCGAAAGTTGCGCCAGGAATCCTTGATCGGATTGACCTTGCTATGGGCGTCGTAGTTCCAGCGCACGGGGACTTCGCGGATTTCGTAACCGAGCTTGTGCGCGAGGAAGAGCACTTCCACGTCGAAGCCGGTGACCATGGCATCGCGGATGACCGGAGCGTTGTCGCCGTAGAGCAGGGTGGTGCGGAAAATTTCCGCAGCGGCGCGGGCGGAGAAGGCCTTGAACCCGCACTGGGTGTCGCGAATTCCGGAGATGGTCACGAGGCCGACGATGTAATTGAAGACGCGGCCCATGACGTGGCGGAACAGGGGTTCGCCGACGCGGCGCGCGCCTTCGCCCTGACGGGAACCGATGACGACTTCATAACCGTTGTCGAAATAGGGGAGAAGGCGATCGAGTTCCTCGATGGGTGTGGAGAGGTCGGCGTCGGAAAAGAGGACGACTTCGCCGGTGGCGTTCTGGATGCCGGCGCGCACGGTGCAGCCTTTGCCGCGGTGTTCGTTGTGCAGGGCGCGGAGTTCGGGATGCGTGCGAGCGGAATCCTCGACGATGTCCAGGGTCCGATCGGAAGAGCCATCGTCGCTGACGATGACTTCAAAGGTGTAAGGTTGCCGGTCCAGATAGGCGAAAATGGCCGCCAGAGTGGAACTCAGCCGTCGTTCCTCGTTGTAGGCCGGGATCACGATGGAAAGTTTGGGCTTCGACACGGTGGAAAAGGGCAGAATCTGGGTGGTTGCGCTGCGGGAACCCCTTGGGAATGAACATTTCCCGTACCAGAATCGGGTCTGCCCCTGTGTGGAGGGGCTATGGGGAAACGGAGGCTTTGGTTTCCAGCCCGGTCAGGGCCGCGCGAAGGTCTACCTGATTGCCATTCAGTTCGCAGGCGCGCTCTGTGAAATGCTTCAGAGCCGGCTTGGAAGCGGGGGCCTGTTGCGCGGCGGCGGTGATGGCGTTGGCGACACGGTGAGCGTTGGCCTCGCCAAGGGGGTGGGCCATTTCGAGGTGTTTGGCGGCTTCATCAATCTTGCCGCGTTTCAACAGGATGATGATGAGGTTGACGTGGGCGGAGATCTTGGCTGGATCGAGTTGCAGGCAGTGTTGGAATTCGGCGGCGGCGTCATCTTCCCGGCCAAGGCGCAGAAGCACGACTCCCCGGTTGACGTAGATGCTGGGATCGTCGCTGGTGATCTTTTCGGCCTGAAGGTAGGAGCGATCCGCTTCTTCCAATTGGTTGTCGGCGGCGAGGGCGCCAGCCAGGTTGAAGGGAGTGCGCTCGTAGTCGGAGCGGATACGCAGGGATTGGCGATAGGCGGCGATGGCTTCGGGGTAGTGGTGATCGTCCGCGTAGGTATTGCCGAGGTTGTACCAACCGAGCCAGGCGTCGGGGTTTTCCTCCACGACATAACTCCACAGGCTGCGCGGATCCTCGAAATGCGCAAAGTGGGTGGATGCGAGTGCGGCGAGGCCGAGAACGGCGACGGTTCCGGCGGCATTCGGATAAGCCGCAAGACGAGGCCATTTTGCCGCGGCCATCGAGAAGGCAGAGACGACGGCGACGAGGATGCCCGGGAGCGCGTGGTACTGCCAGTGGTCGGCGACGAGCGAGTAGGCGAAATAATTCGTATCGAAGACGCCGAGCAGTGGGAAAAGCATCAGCGCGTAGTAGGTGATGCCGAGGGCGATCGGCGCGCCGATCCGCCGCCAGAATAGCGCGCAGGCCGCGAGCAGCGCGACGAGGAGCAGGCCGGGAAGGATGTGAGGCGAGGCGGTGGTGTCGACCCAACCGCGGTACATCGGCGTGAGATGGATCGGCACGAGGGCCTTGCCGAGATAGAACCAAAAAGTCCCGCCCGCCACTTCCAGGCGTTGCCAGAGGCTGAAGGTGCCGAGCAGCGATTTGGCGGCCACGCGATGTTTTTCAAACCATACAGTCGTGACACCGGCAGCAAAACCGAGCGCGTACATCGGAACGAGGCGCAGAAGCTGGGGCAGCGCCGCTTTGCCCCGGCCGAAGAGGTAGAAAATGGTGAGGAAGACCGGGAGGAAGACCGTGGAAGTCTTGCAGGCCAGTGCGGCGGCGAACCAGAGCAGCGCGAGCGCATACTTCGACCAGCGGCCATCCTGCGTGTGTTGGAGAAAGGCGAGCAGGGCCAGAGCCATGAAGAAGAATGACCAGGTATTCTTCTGCTCGGCCGCCCAGGCGAGCGTTTGGACGTTCACGGGATGGACGGCGAACAAAGCCGCGATCCACCATGCGCCCGGCAGCTTCCATACGCGCGCGATGCGCCAGACGAGCACGGCATTGACGCTGTGCATGATGAGATTGACCAGATGATAGCCGAGCGGATGGTCGCCCCAGAGCAGCCACTGGCCGCGGAGGAGGGTCCAGAAGAGCGGGTAGTAGTTGAACGCCTCGGAGGTGAACCAAAAGGTGTGGATGGCGTCGGGACGGCGGAGGAGCGGGTTTTTCGAGATGTAAACGAAGTCGTCGAAATCGAAGCCGCGCCCGATGCCAAAGCCGTAAATCAGGAAGGCGAGGGCGAAGAGCACCAGCGTCTTCGTGCGGTCACTCCACTGGCTCACGCGACGCCGCCTTTCCAGGGACACGCGTTTCGACCGAGGCAGCGGAAACTTGCTGCGGCGAGGACCAGGGCGCCCAGCGACACGAGGAATCCCGTTTGGCGCTGGGGAAGGCCGGCGTAGTGGAACTCGACGGCGTGATCGCCAGCGGGAACTTCACACGAGACGATCGCGTGCGGACCAAAGGGCGTGGTGTTGGCGGGCTGGCCGTCGATGGTGGCCTGCCAGCCGGGGAACCAGAATTGTTCGAGCTCGGCAATGACCGGTCCCGCCATTTGCAGATGGAAGCGGTAGGTGTTGAGTTGGGGGTGCGTCCACACTGGCACGGGATAGCCTGCGGCGAGGAGCATGGTAGCTGCAGGGTGCGTGGGTTTTTGTTTTACGGTGCGAGGAAGAAAATCGTCTCTGCTTGTGGCGTGTTCGCCCGCTTCGCGGATGTCGGCGGTGGTGATGAAACGGCCTACTGGAATGAACAATCCGGCGGCGTCGAGGGCATCGACTGTTGCGGCGTCGACCCGGGCCACCGAATGGTCGCGAGCATCACCGGCCACGAATCGCGCTTGCGAGTAATACGGGAAGTAGGCCGCAAGGATGGCTGCGAAGCCTCCGAGGAAAACGAATTTTTCTGCGCGAGCACTCGTCGCTCCGAGGCGGTCGGCCACGGCCGTGCCGCACATTGCTGCTCCAAGAACGACCAGCCCGAGGAAGCGCCACGGAAACTGGACGTATTTCACGAGGGGCAGGAATTGCCACAGCGGTTGCGCCCACGGGCCGCACATGAAGGCCGCCCCGAGCATGATGGCCAAACCCGCGAGGACCCAGCGGGCGCGCCGCCGGTCATCGCCTTGCGCTTTTCTTCGTGCCATGAAGGCTAGGGCCACAGCGCCGAGACCCGCGAGCAGATGGGGGAAGCCGATCTGCAGTGACATGCGGTCCGGAGCGGCTGCTTCGCTCTGGCCGAATCCCCAGCCCGGAGAAATGAACCGCGAAGCTTCGATGAAATGATGCCGAAAATCGAAGTAGCCCCCGGTGAGGCTCTCTTCGGCCTGAGTGAGGGGACGTCCGCTCATTGCCGGCCACCAAAAGAACGCGGCCAGCCCGACGCCGAGCACCGCCGGCCAGCCCGCGGAAAAGAAGGACCGCCAGCCGCATTTGGGACTGCTCAAGATCCACCCAGTCGCGACACAGACCGGGAGTCCAATCAGCGCCGTGATATTGTGCGTGAGGATGAGCGCCGCAGTGGCGAGCAGACCAATGATGAGACCGATGCGGCCGCGCTGGGAAACGAATCGCTCTGTGCCCCAGATGATGAGTGGCAGCCAGATAAAGGCGCAATGCTCGGCGAGGGCGTGCCGGACGAAGATGTCGACGAGTCGATAGGGGGCGAGCATGTAGAAGACGCCGCCAAGGCATGCGGCCCACCCCGAAAAGTACGTGACTGCCAGACGATACATGGCCAGCCCCGAGGCGAAAAGGGCCGCGAATTGCGTGACTTTTAATGCCGTGGCGAAACCCAGGCCCGCCAGCACTGGGATTTCCGTGAAATAGTAGGCGAGGGGGGCGTAAAACTGGAATAGCGGCGATCCGTAACCGAAATAGAAATCGGGTGACCATGCCGGGAGGAAATCCCCACTGCGAATGGCCGCATCAAATTCCACCATCCGCGTGAGGTCGAACCACTCCGAATGCCCCGCCAGCACGGCTGGCGCCCACATGCTCCGCGTGGCCATCATCGCCGCCACAAAGAGGGAAAAACAATGGACCACCACCGTTCGCACCGGGCGCGAGTCGGCAGGAGCGCCGCCCGTGGAGGCGTCGCTGGACCCCTCATCCTCAGTGTGTGGTGATCTCACGGCGGGTTTTTGAATGCGGAATCGGATAAGTAGATTCTTGGCCGCAAACAAAAGACTGGGCGACCGCAGATGCGGTGATGTCACCAGTAACGCAAGATCGTTGCAAGGACGGGGCGTTTTCGTCTCCATTCATTACAGGAAGAAACCGTCCGCCTCCGACAGGAGGCTATTCCGCCGCCGGTTTTGAACCGGTAGCGGTTTTGACCCTCAATGGACCGCCAGGGTCAGGGGTAGTAGGGCGACCAGAAGCTGAGCGGGGCTACGTCGGAGAGCTTGGAGTACGAGGCCGAACTGAGCTTCGGGATGGAGTCCACCGAGAATGTGCCGGAATTGTAGGCGTTGCCCAGCATGTCATTGGCGCCGGAATTATAGAGAGAAGAGCCGGATTTGATGTAGGCCTGGACGTCGGTCCATGTGACGGTGTTGCCGGTGCTCTTGTTATTCTCGATGGCGTATTGGCTGATCGAGTTGTCAATCACCCGGAGATCATTGAGGCAGCGCGTGGCCTGGCTGCGTTTGCGTGCCCGCAGGAAATTCGGCACGGCGATCGAAGCCAGGAGCGCGATAATGGCGACGACGATCATAATTTCGACCAGCGTGAAGCCTGATTTGGAATGGATAGAATTTTTCATAATTACGCGCCGTTACGTAGCAGCTACTCTTCCAGTGCCTGTCGGAAGCTGTCGAACTTGTGATGTGGCGTGAGACACTACAGAAATTAGGGAAACTACTGATAATTGATAATTTAACGACGCGTTAAACGATCCCGTCGTGATTTCTCCGATTTTCCGGCTTTGAAACGAATTTCCCCGAACCGAATACGATTCGGTTTCGGGGAATTGGGGTGATCGCGGGGTGGCGGATCACTTAACAGGGCATGCCCCGACCTAACCTCCTCGTTCACCCGCCCCACACCTTTTTGGGGGAGGCTGGAGGTGTTCCGACAGAGAACCGCGGGAAGAGCGAGCTTGAGGACCGCTGCCCGACCAGGGGCTAGTCGTTGAACCGCGAACCGTAGGGAGGCGGGCGTTCAAATCGCCGGGCTCCACCCACAAAGGAGCGGTCGTCGCCAGTGGGGGTGGCCTGTGCGGTGTGCGTCTCTTTCTTCGGAGTCGCGCAAGACTGGAACAGGCAGCAACTGATGATCAGGGCGAGGGGAAACAATTTCCTCAAGACGGACTTATGAACGGGGAGGGATTCGTGCGAGGTCATATGTGGATGGTTCATGTGGTTAGGTTTGGAGTTTGGCGGACAGTGTGGAGCCCAGCAGTGCGATGAACTGGGAGTCGTGTGATTTCGCTGCAATAGACAGAAGGCAAATTCAGGTCGTATGAACCGAATGTTAAAAATTCCTCACGTTTGGCGGGCTGGAAGGAATGGGGCAATGGCATGAAGGCTGTCGGCGAGGCGGGCTTCAGTGGTTGGTTGTCACCGGATCGAGGAACTTGGGAGCTCCGACTTGAAAATCGAGGATGAGACGGTCGATCTGGTATTCATAGGTGGCCGAGGTGTGGTCGATCTGGGCCTGTAACTTGGCCAGTTGCGCCTGGCTGAGCTCGACGATGGAAGTGATACCGATCTTGTATTTGGATTCGGCGAGATCGTAGGCCTGCTCGGCATTGGTCAGCAGGCTGGCGGTGACGTTGATCTTATCGGAGGCCGTGGTCGTGTTGAGCAGGGAGACCTCCACGTCCTTGGCGATGAGATCTTCGACTTCATGCAGCGATTGCTCGGCGGCACGGGCGCGGAGGGCGGATTCCTGGTCCTTCGCGCTCAGGAAAAAGCCGGTGAAGATCGGGAGTTCGACGTTGATGCCGGCCATGGCGTAATCGCCTTCCACGGGAGTGGTGCTCGCCTGGCCGACCGGGGTGCGCCCGGCGGCGCCGATGAGGCTGACTTTCGGAAGATGGGCGGCGCGGTTGGCGGCAACCAATTGAGTGGCGGCGTCGCGCTCATTGCGCAGCGAACGTGCTTCCGGACGGGAGGCGAGCGCCTGGGCGATGCATTCCGCGAGATTTCCCCTGGGCGGCGCGTATTGCGGTATGGCCACGAGGGCGAAGCGATGTGGCTCGCGATAGCCGAGGGCGTTGGAGAGTTCGGCGAAGGCGGAGTCCACGTGGTTCCCGGCTTCGAGGCGGAGCAGTTTCGCCTGGTCGAGATTCACGCGAGCGAGACTGGCATCGAGTTCGGATTTGAGTTCGCTTTTGGCGAGGGCGCCCACTTGATCAGCCAGAAGCTGGCGTTCCATCACGGTTTCATCGGCGACCCGCAGCACCGCTTGGGCTTGCTGCGCTTGAAAATAGCATTGGTCCACGAGGAGCAGCACTTTGGCGCGGGCGAGTGCGCTGCGCTGGGCCTCGGACAAGGCGAGGTTCTTCTGCGCTTCCGTGAGGTTCCAGGTGCGGCCAAAATCGGTGATGAGCTGGCTGAGGAGGATGCCGTTGGATTCGCGATTGAGGACTGTGGGGTTGCTCAAGCCGCCGGTGGCGCCGAGGCGGGAGTCGCCGGTGCCAGCCGTGATGACGCCGGTGAATTCGGCGGTGATCTGCGGGAAGAAGGCGGACCGCACCTGTCGCACGACCTGTCGGGCGGCCAGCGCCTTGAATTGCGCGGCATTGACTGTGGGGGATTGCCGCAAAGCGATGGCCTCGGCGTGGGCGAGATCGAGTTGCATCGGAGGCGGCGGCTTCTGCGACGAAGCGGCTGGTGCAGCGAGCGCACATGAAACGATGCCGAGCGACAGGGCGACGAAGCGTTTCATGAGATGGGCTGGAGTTCCGCTTCCGCAGGTGAGACGGCGCGGCGGGTAGCGTCGTGGTTTTTGCCGAAGCGTTTCCGGTAAACCAAATAAAACGCGGCCGGGACGAAGAAGACCGTGAGCACGAGCGAGAACGTCACCCCGCCGATAATGGCGCGCGCCAGTGGTGCGTAAGCTTCGCTGCCGGTGCCGAGTTTCATGGCCATGGGAATCAGGCCGATGATTGTGGCCAGCGAAGTCATGAGGATCGGACGCAGCCGGACGCGGCCGGCAAATTGCACGGCCTCCCGCAGCGGCATGCCATCCTCAATGAGGCGATGGGTGAACTCGACGATCAGGATGCTGTTGGAAACGACGATGCCCGCCATCATCACGATCCCCATGAGCGACATGATGTTCAGCGTGGTCCCGGTGAAGACGAGCATGAAGATCACACCGGCCAGGCCGGGCGGCACCGCCAGCAGAATCAGGAACGGATCGAGGAACGATTTGAACTGGGCGACGAGGACGAGATAGACGAGCACCAATGCCAGGAGGAGACCGAAGCCGAAAGCCGCAAAAGAGGAGTGCATGGCTTCCACGGAGCCCCGGACGGAAATGCGCACTCCGTCTGCCTTATCCGTGTGCTTGATGATGTCATCGACGGCGTTGGCCACGCTGCCGAGTTCTTCGCCGTGGGGTGCGACCAGCACGTCGATCACCCGGCGAAGCTGGAAGTGGTCGACTTCCGTGGGCGACTGGATGGGGACGATTTTGGTCACGGCGTCGAGGCGCGTGGGATTTGATTCCTCCAGCGAACGAAGGGGGATGCCCTTCAAATCCGATAGCGATTTCACGAAGTCCTCGGGATACTGGACGGTGAGCATGTAGTCGTAGCCCGTCTTCTCATCGATCCAGTAGCTCGGGGCGATCATCGCATTGGAAGAGAGCGCGGTGATGACGTTGTCCACGACTTCATTTTCGCTCAGGCCGAGCTGACTGGCGTGGAGGCGATCGACCTCGAGGCGCATCGAGGGCATGTCGATATCCTGCGGAATGAGCACGTCGCTCACGCCGTGGATGCCTCGGGCCTTGGAGGCGATTTCCGACGCGGTGGCGTAGGATGCCTTGAGGTTGGAGCCACTGACCTGGATATCGATCGGCGCGATCTGGCCGAGGTTGAGCACGGCATCGACCAAGCCGCCGGACTGGAAATAGGCGGTCAGCTCCGGCGCTTCCTCGCGCAGAGCCTGGCGCACGCGGTCCATGTATTCGTAGCAACCGAGTTTGTGCTCATCCTGCAAACTCACTTGCACGAAAGCGGTGTGTGAGGCGGAGTTGCTGGTGTACATCGCGGAGAAATCGGTGGTGATGCCGAGATTGGAAACGATGAGGCGCAAATCCTTGGGATCGACGATGCGGCGGACGATAGCTTCCACCTTGGCCACTTCCTGTTCGGTGTTTTCGATGCGCGTACCGGTGGGCGCCTTGAGATTGATGACGAACTGACCGGGATCGGTGCGCGGGAAATAGGCCAGCCCGAGCGCGGGCAGGAAGCAAAAGCTCAACGCGAAAAGGCCGAGGATGGCGAGGACGGTCACCGCCGGACGTGCCATGGTCACGGTTTGCACACGATCGAATTGATCGAGGAAGGCGTGGAACCTGACGTTGAACCAAAAGTTGAAACGGCCCCACCAGCCGGAAGGCGGGGCATCGTGGCCTGCGCCGTGAGCGTGCTGCACTTGGTGGGCCTTGATGAGCTTCGCGCAGAAGAGCGGGATTACCGACATGGCGAAGACGTAGGAGGCGAGGAGCGAGAGCACTACCGACAGCGCAAGGGCCGAGAAAAGGAAGCGGCTGACGCCGTAGAGGAAAGTGACGGGGAAGAAGACGATGCCGGTGGTGAGAGTCGAGGCGAGCACCGGAAGCGCCACTTCCGCGCTGCCTTTTTCCGCGGCGATTTCGGGGGACTCGCCGAGTTCCAGGTGGCGGAAAATATTTTCCAGCACCACGACGGAGTCGTCGATCAAGCGCGAGAAGGCCAGCGCGAGGCCGCCGAGGATCATGGCATTGATCGAGTTGCCGCAGGAGTAGAGAAAGATGAAAGCGGCGAGCGCGGAGAGGGGAATGGAAAGGAAGACCGCGAACGTGGCGCGGAAATTTCCGAGGAAGAGCAGGATCATCAGGCCAGTGAGGATCATGCCGATGGCACCTTCGTGAATGAGGTTCTCGATCGCCGTTTTGACGAAGACCGATTGGTCGAAGACCACGCTGGCCACCAGCGACTTCGGTACGTCGAGCAGGTCGGACATGGCTTTCTTGACGCCGTTGACAATGGCGATGGTATTGGAGTCGCCGCCCTGCTTGAGAACCGGCAGATACGCGGAACGCTGGCCGTCGACGCGCACAATGTTGGTCTGGATTTGCGCGCCGTCCTTCGCTTGACCGACATCGGCGACCATCACGGGATTTCCATTCACCGTCTTCAAGGGCAGCTTGTTGATGTCCTCGATGCCGGGCAACTGGCTATTCGTATAGAGGCCGTAGTCGATGGGGCCGATCTTCACGTCACCCGCGGGAAGAATGAGGTTGGCGTTGTTCACCGAGCGGACCACGTCCATGACGCTGAGTTGATGCGCTTCCAGTTTCAGCGGATCGACATAGACCATGATCTGGCGGTATTTCCCGCCGAAGGGCTGAGGTACCGAGGCGCCGGGGACATTGGCCACTTGATTGCGCACGGTAAACTGGCCGGCATCCCGCAGTTGCGTCTCATTCAGACCTTCGCCTTTCAAGGTGATGAGACAGACGGGCAGGCTCGACGCGTCAAATTTCAGGACCACCGGCGGGAGCGTGCCCGGCGGCAATCTTCGCAACTGGGCCATCGCGAGATTGGATATCGTCGTCACGGCCGAATCGGCATTGGTGCCCGGTTGGAAATAGACCTTGATGAGGCTCACACCGGGCAGGGAACGCGACTCGATGTGGTCGATGCCGCTGCCGAGGGTGAAGAAGCGTTCGAATCGGCCGGTGATGTCGTTTTCGATCTGCTCCGGCGGCATCCCTGAATAGAAAGTGGCCACGACCACGACGGGGATCTTGATCGATGGGAACAAATCGACCGGCATGCGCACGATGCTCGACACGCCGATCACGCAAATCATCAGGCAGATGACGATGATGAAATAGGGATAACGAAGCGCGAAGCGGGACATGGAGGGCGCGAATTAATTTCCCCTAGCTGCGTCCGGTGGGGTGCTTGGAGAATGGCCAGCTCCGTCGATCAGGTTCTTGAGGTGGTCCACGGAAAAATCGGCGGATTGGCAATAGGTGATGATCTTGCCTTCGCGCTTTTGGATGTCCGCAGCAGTCCCGGGAATTTTCTCCGCGATCTGCGTGGGAACCTGGACGATGCCATGCTGATCGCCATGGAGCAGATCGCCAGACGCGATGCGAAGTCCGCCAATCTTTACCGGACCGCCGATTTCCACGATGTGTGCATAGGCATGGGATACTGCGACGCTTGTAGAGAAAACGTGGAAACCCAGTCGCTTGATTCCCGGAATATCCCGCACCGCGCCATTGGTGATTGCGCCCACGCTGCCGAGGGCCTGGAGAATGGCCGCGTGAATTTCGCCGATGAAGGCTCCGGTGCCGGGGTGGCGGTCCTCATCCTCGATGACGAGCACATGAGGAGCGGGATGTTCCTGAAGGCGGGACCACCAATCCGTGCGATCGAGATAATTTCCGCCTTTCCACGAGGGCGAAGAAGAGCGGACGCGCAGGGTCATCGCGTAACCGACCATGGGTGGCAGCGCCGGAAAACGGCATTGAATGCTGGCATCGGTGAAGCCTTCGTTGCGCAAGCGCACACCGAATTGCTCGATGGCGTTGCACACGGAACACGTGTCGAGATCGGCCAGGGCCGCGAGCGTGTCTGGAGATACGGGATGGCTCATGGAGCAGGATTCCCGGGAGCGGAAGCTTTCGGAGCTTCGGCCAGTTTGGCGGCCACTTTCTGGCCGGGTTGCGCACCATTGCGACGCCCTACGACGACCAATTCGCCTTCCGCGAGGCCTTCTTTGATTTCCACCTTGTCCGGGGTTTGGAGTCCGATGGTCACGGACCGCTGTTCGAGCACGCCGTCTTTGTTGACGATGTAGAGGCTGGGTTTATCGCCACCGACGAGAGCCTGGACCGGTACGGCGAGCGCGTTTTTGGATTCTTGTAAAATGAGGCGGACGAACGCGTACATGCCCGGTGTGTAGTGGCCATCCGGGTTGGGGACATCGACTTCGGTGTGCATCGTCCGGGTGCTGCGATCGACCTTGCCGGCGGAGCGCGCGATGGCGCCTTGGAATTTTTCATTCAGCGCACTCACGGAGATCTCGACCAGGGCGCCATTGTGGATCGTGGGAACAGCGGACTCGGGGACCGGGAAAACGAGTCGCAACAAGTTTTGCTGCGCCAGGTCGACCAACGGCAGAGACTGGCTTCCCACGGTGCTTCCGGCTTGCACGCTCGACGAGGTGCCTGCCTGCACGAGTGCGCCGGGGTCCACGTAGCGCCGGGTGATGATGCCTTCGAACGGCGCGGTGATGACGGTATAGTCAAAAAGTGTCTTGGTGCGATTCACCTCCGCCTCGGATTCCTCCACGCGCTGCCGCGCCGCGCCGAGGGCGGCATTCATCCCGTCCCGCTTGGTGCGGGCATCGTCGATTTCCTGTTGAGCCACGAGTTTAGGGTGCTCTTTGCTCACGTTGGCCAGGCGTTGATAGATCAGATCTGCTTGCGTGAAGTCGGCTTCCGCCCGGCTCACATCCTGCATGCTGGCCTGATGAGCGGAGCGGGCCTTGACCAATTCGTCCTCGAGTTCCGGCACCTCCAACTCGGCGATTTTCTCCCCGGCCTTCACGTGGGAACCATAATCCACACTGATGGATTTCAGATATCCGGTGACTTTGCTGTGGAGCGAAACCTCCTGGTAAGGCTGAAATTCTGCGGAAAGCCACAAATCCTCGACGAGGTCTTCCCGATCCGCCCTGGCAACCGATATGGTCGTATGGTTGCCCTCCGTAGCGTTCTTCCCGCGCCAGTGGAGAAGCTGCAGCAATCCGGCAATCGCGAAGACAATGAATAGGACGAAAAGCCAGCCGGATTTTCTGCTTCTTCCTGGTCTGTGGACTGGTCCACCGACCAGCGGGGTTGGCGCAGGTTCAGTCGGCGGTGGGGGCGCTATGACGGGCTGACTCATGTCTTAGGAATGGCATGGAGCCGGACGTTGCAGAGGGAATCGCATGCGATGATTAGACACCGGCATTCTGCGGCCTTTATGAACCCATTATTAAGATTCCTTCAGAATCTGACGGCCCGATGCACGCACCGAAAGCGAACGGAGGAAAATCGCTGAACGCTAAGTTTTTGCGGTGAGTGGCAACTCCACGGAAAAACGGCATCCGCTCGGCGGTGTATTGATGGCAGTGACGGAACCGCCGTGAGCCGCGCAAATCGAGTGAACGATGGACAGGCCGAGCCCGGCGCCTCCGATGTCGCGCGAGCGAACTTCATCAGCGCGGTAAAAGCGCTCGAATAGATGCGGTAGCGCAGCTTCTGGAACGCCGGGACCGGTATCCGCGACCTCCAGCAGCGCGGTGCTGTCCTGCGTTCGCACTGTCAAAGAGATGCGGCCTCTTTCGGGTGTGTATTTGATCGCGTTGTCGAGCAGATTGACCACCACCTGCTTGAGCCGCGCGCGGTCACCCTCGACCTCCACGGGATCGGATGTTTCGTAAACGAGATCGATGTGCTTTTCCTCGGCCAGAAGGCACATTTGCTCGGCGGTGGTTTTCGCGAGCTTCGCGAGGTCGAACCGTGCGCGCTCGGTCCGCGCTTCGCCGGAATCGAGGCGGGAAAGAGCGAAGAGGCCTTCGACAATGTGGACCAACCGTTCAATTTCTTCGAGGAGACTGGCCAGTGCGTCTCTCACTTCGGGTTCGAGTTTGCGACTGAGCAGCATCGCTTCCAGTTCCCCGCGAATGATGGTCAGCGGCGTGCGCAATTCGTGCGAGGCGTCGGCGGTGAAGCGGGCGGTGTTTTGAAACGACTCGTCGAGACGGGCGATCATTTGATTTAGAACCGCGGCCAGGTCCGCAATTTCGTCTCCGCTCTCCAGGACGGGCAATCGCCGGCTCAACCGGTTCATGGTGATTTCCTGCGCGGCCTGCATCATCGTCTGCACCGGTCGGAGCGCGCGTTTGGTCAACACATAGCCGCCAAGGATCACCACGCCCAGGACCACCGGCAACCCCAGCAGCAAGGTGAGGAGCAGTCGGTGCAGCAGCCGTTCGCTCCCCGCCAGCAAGCCTCCGACTTCCACGAGGTAATTCTCATTGCGAACGTGGACGCGCTGTGTGGCCACCAGAAGGCGGCTGCCTCCGGGCATTGTGATCTGATACGAGTCCAAAGTCGCCTGCGATCCATTCCAAGCGGGCGCATCTGCGGGAACGAAATGGTGATCGTTCGGGGTTCCGGAGAGATAGAGCAAGGTCCCGTCTGAGCGGGTCAAGCGCACAAAGCGATCATTGGCTTCGGGGTAATACCGCTTCTCGATTTCTCCCGCCACGTAGGTCGCATCCTTCGCAGCCGCATCGCTGGTTAGTAAATCGACGATCTGCTGCGTGCGGTGCATCATCGTTTCCCGCAGCACCTGGTTGCTGAAGAAACGCAGCGTGATGTAGGTGAAAGCGCCAAAGCCCAGAAGCACGAGCAGGAGGACGCCGGCGTACCAGACGATCAGCCGAAAGTGAATCGAGTGGGAATTCACTCCACTCCGTTCTCGTTGATCACGTAACCCACGCTGCGCACCGTGTGGATGAGCTTTTTGGAAAAATGATCGTCGAGCTTCGCGCGCAATTGGCGGACATAGACATCCACGATGTTGGTCAGCCCCTCGAAACTTTGGTCCCAGACGTGTTCGATGATCATCGTTCGCGACAGGACCCGCCCGGGATTTGAGGCGAGGTATTCGAGCAGCGCGTATTCTTTCGCGGTCAGCTTGATCGCGGTCCCGCCGCGGCGGACCTGATGGGCGAGCCTGTCGATCTCCAAGTCAGCGATCTGAATGGTATTGGAGCGATTGACTGAGCCGCGCCGCAGCAATGCTTTGACGCGCACGACCAATTCCGCGAAGGCGAAAGGCTTGGTGAGATAGTCATCCGCCCCGGATTCGAAATTCGCCACTTTGTCCGCCAGAGCATCGCGGGCGGTGAGCACTACGATAGGCACGTCCGCATTTTTGCGTCGCACCCGGCGGATGAGTTCCGTACCGCTCAACTTCGGCAACGTGAGATCAACGATGAGCAAATCGTAGGGATTGAACTCCGCCATTTCCAAACCAGCCTCTCCATCGCGGGCGCAGTCCACAGCGAACCGTTCGGCTTTCAGACCGATGGAGATAAAGCGGGAGAGCTTCTCTTCGTCTTCAACAAGGAGGATGCGCATGGTAGCGACTAGACAGGGGCGTTCTGCGGTTCTGATGAACGCAGGATTAAGATTTCCTCAGAAATCAGTGCAGCACAATACCGCGCGCATGCGCTTCCCAATTTTCTCTGCAATGAGCGATCCGGCCCGGCGCTATCCGGCTTTCTGCGCGCTCACCGCTTCGTCCGTCGCCTCGGCCAGGACGGCGAGGCCTTCCTGGAGAGCGTCCAGCGGGATGGTCAACGGCGGGGCGATCTTGACCGTCTGACCCCAAGCGCCCACGGGCGCGAAGAAGAGCAGGCCCTTATGGAAGCAGCGTTCGATGATGTTGTGGGCGAGATCGTGGTTGGGCTCTTTTTTGCCGCGATGAAGAGTCTGCATGCCGCCGACGAGGCCGCGCGCGCTGACATAGCCGATGACCTCAGGATGGCTCTTCTGGATTTTCTTCAATCCGTCGAGGAGCACCGGTTCGAGTCGAGCGGCGTTGCCAGTGAGGTCTTCGCGGATGATCTTCTGCACACTGGCCAGGGCGGCGGCACAGCATACCGGATTACCGGTGTGAGTGCTGGTCATCGAGCCGGGCTGGAATTGATCCATGATGGCTTCGCGACCAATGACCGCTGAGATAGGAAGCGAACTGCTGATCCCTTTCCCGCAGCAAATGAGATCGGGTGTCACGCCGTAGTGCTCGAAGGCCCAGAATTTACCGGTACGGCCGAAGCCGGCCTGCACTTCATCGAAGGTCAGGACGATCTGATGTTTGCGGCACCACTCCGCAAGCTGGCGAACGAATTCCACCGGGGCAAAGTCCGGGCCGACGCCTTGATAGGTTTCCATGATGACTCCCGCGACGTTCTCCGGCTTCATCCCGCGCGCATCGACCGCGGCGAGAAAAGCGTCGAAGCTCGTGTCGGTCTGCCAGTATCCATCGGGAAACGGCGCAGTCATGATTGCTGGGTCTTCGTTCACGATCCACGATTTCTGTCCGGCCATGCCGCCGGCCTGCTGCGAGCCGAGCGTGCGCCCATGGAAGCCGCGCTCCCAGCCGATGATGCCGATCTTTTTGTTTCCCCCGACTTTGATTCCGTGGGCCCGGCTCAATTTGATCGCGCATTCCGTGGCTTCTGAGCCGGTGGTGAGCAGAAAGACTTTCTTCAATCCTTCGGGTGCGACGCCCGCGAGGCATTCGACCAATGCGGCGCGTTCTTCATTCGCAAAAACGTAGCTGTGCAAAAGGTGGCTGTTCACCTGGTCGATGATCGCCTGGCGCACTTCCGGGGCGCCGTGGCCGGCGTTGGTCACGAGCACGCCCGAAGACCAATCGAGCCAGCGATTGCCATGTTTGTCGTAGACGAAGATATCCTCGGCGCGTTCCCAGACGGCGGGCGGCATGCCGCGCATCGACATGGGTTCGAAGGTGCGTAGTTTCTCCAGCGTCGGCACCGAGTCCGGATGCGGCAGTGCGCTGACGATACGTCGGTATTTGGTTTCCACCGACGGAACGGTGCGCGGGACGATGCTGTATTCTTTACCCATAGGGGCTGCACGTTAGCAGCTCCGCTGTGCTTGCTCTACACGGTGCGTTACCATTACTGATACTTTTGTGACCTCGCGCCAGCCCATCCTTGAGACGACTCCGCAATCTCCGCGTGAATCTTTTCATTGTGAAGTCGTCCGTGGCAGCAGCTACGGCGCGCGGTGGCATTTTCATCCCGAGGTCCAGCTCACGCTGGTATTGAAGAGCAGCGGATACCGCATCGTAGGTGACAATATCGCCGCCCTCGAACCGGGCGACCTGGTTCTGGTCGGGGCAAACCTGCCTCATGTGTGGCATCAGGATGAAAGCGGACCCCGAAAAAAAGATGGCGTTCACGCCATCGTCGTACGCTTTCGCGAGGATTTTCTTGGCAGTCACTTTTTGCAAAGTCCCGAATTGGAAACAGTGCGACGCCTTTTGAAGCGCAGTGCTCGCGGCCTCGCCGTCACGGGGACCACGCGTGAAATGGCCGGTGGACTCATGCGGGAACTCGCCCGGCAGCGCGGACTGGCCCGCCTGCTTGAGCTGCTTGAAATCGTCAATCTATTGGCTGCATCCAAACACCTACGCCCCATCGCCAGCGCCAATTTTTCCCCGGCGCTTCGTGACTCGGACACCCCGCGCATGCAGCGGGTGATGCGTTTTATTCACGACCATCTCGACGAGACGATCGACCGCGATGCCGTGGCCCGGTGCGCGGCGCTCAGTATGGGCGCTTTCAGCCGCTTCTTCAAGACGCGTACGGGAAAGACACTGCCGCAGTATGTGAACGAACTCCGTGTGGGGCATGCATGCGTACAACTCCGACGCGCCGAAGCCAAGGTCGCTGACATCGCGCTGGCCTGCGGATTTGAAAACCTCGCCAACTTCAATCGTCAGTTTCGCGCCATCACCGCCATGAGCCCACGGGAATATCGCAGCACTTTCGAAAATCACGCGTTGTGATTTCGGTCATGCGCCCACCACAATTCGGGCGACGATCGGCTTAGATCGGCTGATCGTAGATGCGCTGGAAGACTGCGGCTGCACCTTCGGCGGCACGGTTTGGATCGACGATGGTGACTCCGTCGGGGCCGAACCGGGCGGTCACACTCGCGCCTTTGCCTTCGTTCAAGTATTTGAAATTCAAGTCGCGGACTAGGGCGGCGGCGTGAATGAGTGCCACGGTGATGCGCGACTCTTCAGCCGTCGGATACAAACCGGCGACGGCTTCGCGGCTCTCGCCGTGAAACTTCACACGGCAGATCGCAGCCAGACTCACGGTAAGGCTGTCCACGCCGTAGCCGACGTAGGCGCGTGAGCCATCGGGACGCGCCACTTCACGAGTGAAATGATTGTTCGCTGTGCAAGATTTCGCTCCTTTGTTCCACCAGCGGAAGCCGCGGTACTGCTGGTCGCTCTCGACTTTGCCATCCGCGCCGACGATCTCGTGGCCCTGATTAACCGGTCCTTCGAACTCCGGCGGTGTGACCCAATTGTTGTGGAAGTTGATGCTCATCCCGTTCTCAAAATCCACGCGCACCTGGACGGCGTCGTAGGCGTTGATGCCATCGCGCACGAGACGCTTTTTCTGGCCGACAGCGGTGAGCGAGACGGGCTTGCTGTGGTAGTAGCTGTAGATCAAGTCGGTCCAGTGTGCGCCGACGTAGCTAAAGGGGTCGCTTGATTCCACCCACTTGAAAGTTCCCGTGGCGACCTCCAGCGGTTCCTCGAGATAAGCCGTGCCATAGAGAGGGGGACCGATGCGTTTCTGGATGTCGTCGCGCACGCGGAGGTGGTCGGGATCGTAGCGCTTGTGCATGTCCACGGCCACGACGCAGCCCTTCGCGCGCGCCGCTTCGATGATCTCATCGGCCTCGTGGATCGTGAGGCACATGGGCTTTTCCGTGATCACATGCACGCCGCGGGCGAGCGCGGCGAGGATCGGCTGGGTGTGCAGATGATCGGGCGTGGCCACGGCGAGCACATCGAGATCCGGGAAATCACGGAAGATTTCCTCCCAAGGAGCGTCGCCCGAGTAGGCGGCGGGTTCGTGCCCAGTCCATTCCTTGAAATGCGTCTGCGCTCGCAGGGCCGATGCGGGTGACCGCGTGGCTACCGCGACCAATTCAAACTTCACCCCGGAAAAGTCACGCGTCCATTGATCGAGCCCTACCCGGGCGAGTTGCCCGGCGATGCCAAAGCGCTGCAAGTCGGCGTAGGTGCGGAGGTGGACGTCGCCGCCAAACATGCCGGCGCCAGCGAGTGCGATCTTCAGGGTCTGAGCCATTTCGTGGGGTAAACGGGGCTTGCGCGCCCGGAGGCGCGGAGTTGTCGCGGTGCAAATTGCCGCCTCCCGTTCCTGTGTCGAGATGAAAGCGCTATATTTGAACAAGTTGCTGGTGGTCTGTTATTCGGAGTTTGACGTTTTACAGAGTGAAAAACAAAAGGGCGGAAAAAGCTCGCGGAAGGAAGTGACTCCCGATATGTGTCGCCCCCTGTCTGCAGCGGGTGGCAGGGTAGATGCTGCTCTACTCTTCTTTACCCCCACGACCAAGCCAACTTGTGACGACGACCTCGCTTTTCGAGCACACTTTCGACCACGCGGCCAACGGCATGGCTTTGATCGCAGTCGACGGGCGCTTTTTGCGGGTCAACGGGTCGCTCCGAGCGCTTCTGGGATATCCCGAAGAGGAACTACTTGGCTTTGATTTTCAGCGGCTGACCCATCCCGAGGATCTCGGCGCTTTTCTGGCCAATCTGGGTCAGCTTATTCGAGGAGAAGTCGGAAGTTTTCAGCTTGAGAAACGGTGCCGGCATAAGGATGGCCACTTCCTGTCCGTGATGCATGTCGTGACTCTCGCTCGCGAGATCGACCAGCGGCCCCGCTTTTTTGTCGACCAGATCATCGATGTCAGCGCCCTGCGCGAGGCCGAAGCACGGGCGGTCACCGAAGCGAAAACCAAGCAACGGCTTTACGAAGAACTCGCTCGGACCAACGCAGAACTTCATCATCTCCAAAATCAACTGCTGACCGTTTGCGCCTGGACCAAACGCATCCGTGCCGGAGAGCAATGGCAGACGATCGAGGATTTCCTCACGACGAGGCTGCACCTGAAAGTGACCCACGGCATCAGCGACGAAGCGCGGCAGGAATTTGTGGCCAGCCTGGATAAGGGGACGCCGCCGCCAAAGCCTTCCGTCTAGCGGACCGGCAATTTGTCGTCTCCGGCCCGCCTATTCCACGTAGCGCTCGAGCACGGACAGCAACTCGTGCAATTTGCGCCGGCCCTCCCGCGGATCGCTCGCGCCCTCGATGCATTGATGTGCGTGCTGGTGGATGACCACTTGGGCGAATGATTTCAATGCCTTGCGCGCGGAGACCACCTGCATGAGCACCTCCGGGCAATCGCGGTCGGCTTCGATCATTCTTTCGATGGCCGCGAGCTGGCCGCTGATCTTGCGCAGCCGCAGGCGGAGCGCCCGCTTTTCCGCTGGTGAATGCTCGTGATGATGGGAAGCCATGCCGGAGATTAACGGCAGATCAGCCGGAAGGCGAAGGCGAAAAGCGGTGCTTGCCTGGAAGGGGGTAGGGGGCATAATCCATGACATGACCTCATTCTCGGAAGTGCTCCAGCACGGAACGGCCCACGCATGGCTTTTCATCCCCACGGCTGTGCTGCTGGGGGCATTGCACGGCCTCGAACCCGGCCATTCCAAGACGATGATGGCAGCGTTCATCATCGCCATCCGCGGAACCATTCTCCAGGCGGTGCTGCTCGGCTTGTCCGCTGCCGTTTCTCATTCGCTCATCATTTGGGTGCTCGCAGCCGCCGCCTTACGGTACGGCTCGAGTTGGAATGCGGAGGCGACCGAACCCTATTTTCACCTTTTTTCTGCCGTGGTTATCGCTGGTCTGGCGGCGTGGATGTATTGGCGGACGCGCCGCGACCTGCGAGCGGCGCACGATCATCATCACCAACATGGGCATGACGACACGAGGGAGATCGAAACGATTTGGGGACCGGTGAATCTATCGGTCTTCGAGGATGGAGTGCCTCCGGTATTTCGTCTGGCTTTTCCCAAAAAGAGCCCGGCGCTTCCAGAAGTCGAGACGGTGCATGTCGAGACCGTGCGTGCGGACGGCACTCGCCAGACTTTCTCCTTTGCGTCGCGTGAAGAGTTTCTCGAATCCACGACCGATATTCCTGAACCCCACGAGTTCGAACTCACGGTCACTTTGATCCACGGGGGACATCCGCATGCCTATGTCCTGGAATTTCACGAGCACGCGCACGAGCACGGCCATTCGCATAGCCACGATCATTCCCATGAACACGATCACGATCACCCGCATGGTCGTGGCGTTGAATTTGAGGACGCCCACGAAGCGGCTCACGCTGCCGATATTCAAAAGCGTTTTTTGAACCGCACTGTGACCACGCCGCAAATCATCCTCTTCGGATTGACTGGAGGCCTGATGCCGTGCCCCGCCGCCTTCACCGTCCTTTTAGTCTGCCTCCAGGTGAAAAAGTTCACTCTCGGCTTTGCCCTCGTTGGGGCGTTTAGCTTGGGCTTGGCGATCACGATGGTCACGGTCGGAGCCACGGCGGCGTGGAGTGTCCACCATGCCCAAAAGAAATTTCGGGGTTTTGGCGAATTGATGCGGAAGGCCCCGTACTTTTCCTGCCTCGTCCTCTTGCTCCTCGCCAGTTATCTCGCCTGGCAGGGTTGGCATGGAATCATGGCCCACCCGTAATCCGCATCGCGAACCTAAGCGGCTTCCTGCGACGGGAGCGCGCGGGCCGATTTGCTGCTCGTGAACGCGACGAGAATGATTAGAACGGATGCGAGAACGAGGGAGGAACCGATCGTGCCAAAGTTGAGTCCGCCTTTTTCCGTGGGCTTGGTGAGAAGATCACCGAAGGTCGCGCCGAATGGGCGCGTCAGGACAAAGGCCAGCCAAAACAGCAGGACCCGATTGATCCGTGTCGTGTAGGCGGCGATGGTGATTGCAGCGAGGAGTCCACCAATGAGTGCGGCTCCGCCCAGGAATCCGAGCTTGGAGTCGTCGGAAAGAAAATCACCCAAGGCGGTGCCGAGCGTGTTCGAGAAGAGAATGGTGATCCAATAAAACAACTCCGCTTTGGTCGTCCGGATATTGCTCACGGATAGCGTTCCCTCGCTGAAACGCCAGACTCCCAATATGATCACGAGGCAGGTCACGAGGATCAGCGAACCCTTGGCGTAGCCGAGTTCGAGCGTGCGATCCATGAAATCAGACATGGTCGTGCCGGCGGTGCTGGTCGTAAGAATCACCGTCCAGTAGAGCACCGGGTGAAACTTTGGCGAGCGGACCTGCGCGATTAACGAAATCAGGAAGAGACTGATGAGGATGGCCGAACTCCAGGCATAGCCGACGTTCAGCGTCATCGAGAGCAGGTCTCCTGCTGTTTCCCCCAGCGTCGTGGCGCAAATCTTCATCACCCAGAACGCAAAGGTGACTTGCGCGACTTTATTCACCACCGTCGCTGTTCCCGCAGGGCTCGAAGAATCCATCTCAGTTCAGGGGCAAGAGTTGAAGGGGTTGTGGTTCTGAGCTGGCGGAATCAAGCAGCGGGATCATGCGCTCTATCTTGTGCTGAGAACCTCTTGCGCGCAACCGCGGTGCAAAGGTCCGGCGCGTGGGGCCGGACGCCGCAATATTTTCGAATAGAGGTGGAAGCATCCCCGTCATAGAAAGCATGAATAAATATACTCTCATTTTCGGTGCGCTGGCCGCGGTCTTGTTGGTGCCCATTTCCGCTTCGGCCCACGACAAAAACAAGGACCTCTACCAGCAACAGGCGCAAATCATCGCGGACCGCGTCGCGAACGGCTACTACAGCACCCCGCAGTATCCGGTCGAAAATTGTGCGCCGCGCTACTACCCGCAAGATCAAGATGCCCGGTACCGGCACGATTATGACCGCCGTGACCATCGCTACTACTATTCGCGCTGAGTCGGGCCGAGCGCGGTTGGTGTTTGTTTACCCATTCGCCAACTAGGAGACGGATCCGCAAAAATAAAACGCGACCATTGCTGGTCGCGTTTTTTCGCGAGTCTCCGGGACAAGAAGTATAAGTTAGGTTTTGGAACTAGGTGATCCCCTGGCTCGCAACAGAGTATTAAGCAGCAGCCGTGCCACGTCGTCGGGCCCAAATGAACATTTTGGCCGGAACCCCGTCTATAGATGTGGCGGCAGCAGTGCGAATCTGCGGAACCCGGCAATAAACCGGGGGAAGTTCGAATCTTCAGCCGCCAGCAATTTTTTACTGCGAAGAGAGGCCGGTCTGGCCGCTCTTCGAATCCTGGAAGACGCTGGCGCGGTAGCCAGCCTGGCGCACGGCGACGCAGATCTGGTCCTTGTTGATGACGTTTGGGTTGTAGCGGGCGAAAGCGCCGCGTTCTAAAAGGCGCACGGAAATAATTCCCGGCAGTTGTTCGAGGGAGGCTTTGACCGCCAGTTCCGCCGTTTCTGAATCCATGTCGGGAATGGCGAGGTCGAGTTCTTCAGCGTGATTCATTTGTGTTTTCATCGGATGCATTGGATTCGCAGGTCCTACTTGCCACGCGTGCCACGGCGCGGAGCGGAATCGCCTTGATTCATGGCGCACAGTCTAGACCTCTGGTCGTGGTCGGCAAGCAATTCGATTTGCCCTTGGGCGAGGGCCGGCCGGTCACCCCGATCCCTTCAATATGCGTAACGCAATATCGCCAGGTAGTGACAGGTGGTCCCGGCGAGCACGGCCAGATGCCAGGCGAGGTGATGGTACCGGATACCGCGGGCTTGGTAAAATACGAGCCCTCCCGTGTAGGCGATTCCCCCGGCCAGAATGAGCGCAAGCCCCGGCATCGGCATCCGCGCCGAGAGCGGCGGAAACGCGATCACCATCAACCACCCCATGGCCACGTATAAAGGGATGGTGAAGCGCGGAGGTTGAAGGCCGCGGAAAGTTTTCAACCATACGCCAAAGAACGCCAGCGGCCAGATGATTCCGAGGAGCCACCAGCCCCACGCGCCCCAAAGCACGCCGAGCGAAAATGGCGTATAGGTCCCGGCAATCATGAGAAAGATTGCGGCGTGATCCAGCACTTCGAAGAAATCCTTGGCCCGGCCCGGCATCAACCAGTGGTGCAACGCGGAACTCAAATAAAGGAGCATTGTGATCGCGGCAAAAACGATCATCCCCAAATAGGGGCGGACCCCTCCGTGCTGGCTGGCCGCGTTCAGCAGAAATGGCGCACCGGCAAGTGCCGCGAGAAAACCACAGCCATGACTAAGGCTGTTCGCGATCTCTTCCCCGCGCGACCACGTGCGGATCACCATCGCGGAATGTCAGGAGAGGCGGGCATACGGACAATTTGATTTGCAACAAGAATCCCGCGGCTTGTAAAGACGTTTGACCATGCCGCTGTGCTTCGTCAAATCGGGCTCCGTTTCCCTCGCTGAGCCCGGAGTATTTCACGGAAGCCCGAACTTGCAGCAGAAGGAGAAAAGAAAAGGCGTTTTCAAAAACTGCCGTTGGCCAAGCCAATGGAAAATGCGCGTTTACTCCCGCGATTTGACGGACAATTGAAGAACAATGGATCTTTCCGTTCAACAGGCAATGGCTCTGGCCCTGCAAAACCATCAGGCCGGACGTCTGAAGGATGCCGAAGCCATTTATCAACGCATCCTGCTCATGCAACCCGGTCACGCCGGGGCATTGCATCATCTCGGTTTGGTGGCCCACCAGCAGGGGCGGGCCGACTTCGCTGTGGATTACATCCGCCGGTCCCTTGTTTCCGATCCGGAGAACTCCTCCGCCGAGTCGAATCTTGGCGCTGCGCTGACCCAGCAGGGCCGGCATGCGGAGGCCGAGGCGGCCTACCGTCGTGCGCTTCAAATCAAACCGGCTTATCCTGAAGCGCACCTGAACCTGGGTCTCGCCTTGAGCGAACAAAATCGCCTGGAGGAAGCGATCGCCTCGTTCCGGCGGGCGCTGGAACTGCGGCCGGATTTTCCCGATGCGTGTTATAACCTCGGGACCGTGCTGGTCAGGCAAGGGCGGTTCGACGAAGCGGTCTCTGAGTTTTACCGCGCGCTGCGGCTGCGCCCGCGCTACTTCGAGGCTCTCAACAACCTCGGCAACGCACTGGGCCATTTGCGAAGACTCGAGGAAGCGCGGACGGCCTACCTTGGCGCGTTGGAAATCAACCCTGGCTTTGCGGAGGCCCATGCCAATTTGGGAGCCGTGCTGGCCAGACTGGACCGTCCGGCGGAAGCTGTGGTCGCATACCAGTACGCGCTTCAGCTCCGGCCCAATCGTGCGGAGACTTATTGCCATCTGGGAAACGCGTTGCGGAGCCTGGACCAATTGGACGCCGCGGTGGCCGCGCACCGCCGCGCCTTGGAACTCAAACCGGATTATGCTCCGGCGTTCAATAATCTCGGCAACGCGCTCAGCGACCTCGGAAAACTCGACGAAGCGCTCCTCGCCTATCAGCGGGGCCTGGCTCTTTCTCCCGATTGTGCGGAGGCGCGGTACAATTTCGGCACGACGCTGGCCAAGTGCCGCCGGCTGGATGAAGCGCTGGTCGAGTTTCGCCGGGCATTGGAACTGCAGCCCGATTATCCGGAGGCCTATGTCAATCTCGGCAATGCGCTCAAGGATCAGGGGCGCTTGACCGAGGCGGTGGCGGCCTGCCGCCAGGCGCGCGAATTGAGGCCCGGGGAAGCCTGGATGTGCAGCAATATTGTCTGCTCACTCCAGTTTATGCCGGAAGCGGATGAGGAAACCATCGTCCGCGAACATCAGCGCTGGAATCGGCTCTTTGGTGATCCGCTAAAGCGGTCTGTGCAGCCGTACAACCATGACCGCACGCCCGGGCGACGCTTGCGTATCGGCTATGTTTCACCGGACTTTAGCCACCACGTCGTCGGTCAAAACCTGCTCCCTCTATTTCAATGCCACGACCGGCAGCAGGTCGAGATTTTCTGTTATTCCGGCGTGATCAAGCCGGACAGCATGACTGCGGAGTTTCGCCACCGCTCCGATCAATGGCGCGATACCGTTCGCGTGACGGATGACGCGTTCGCGGAGATGATCCGTCAGGATCAGGTGGACATCCTCGTCGATCTCACTCAACACCTTGCGAACAACCGCCTGCCGGTGTTTGCCCGGCAGCCAGCCCCGGTCCAGGTGAGTTTTGCCGGCTACCCGGCGAGTGCAGGTGTGGACGCGATTGGTTACCGGATTAGCGATCGCTACCTCGAACCGAAGATCGAAGGTCTCCCGCGTGCGGAGCAGGCCGCCCTCATCGATAGCTTCTGGTGTTACCATCACGATGCCATGGATGTGGCAGTCAATGGATTGCCCGCGCCGCAAAGCGGCCATGTGACCTTTGGCAGCCTGAACAATTTTTGCAAAATCAACGAGCCGGTGTTGAAGTTATGGGCGCGCATCCTCGGCGCGGTCAACGAGTCGCGCCTGGCCCTCCTCACCCCCAAGGGGAGCCATCAGCGAACACTGGAGTTTTTGCAAGGGGAGGGAGTCGAGCCGCACCGTGTGGAATTCTTCGCGGGATGCCCCCGCAAGCAGTATCTGGAGTTGTATCACCGGCTCGACATCGCCCTCGACCCGTTTCCCTACAACGGTCACACCACGAGCCTCGACGCGCTCTGGATGGGCGTACCCGTCATCACTCTGGTCGGAAGCCGTTCGGTCTCCCGGGCCGGCCTCAGTCAGCTCTCGAATCTGGGTCTCGAAGAGTTGGCCGCATTTTCCGAAGATGCCTATATCGACACCGCCGTCCAGCTTGCCCACGATCTCCCACACCTCGCCGAGCTGCGCCGTACGCTGCGCTCGCGCATGGAGGCTTCGGTCTTGATGGACGCGCCGCGTTTCGCGCGCGGCATCGAAGCCGCCTATCGCGCGATGTGGCAAAAGTGGGTTGGCCGGGACTTGAACCCGGAACCAACGCCTTAAAAGGGCGCTGCTCTACCATTGAGCTACCAACCCCCGAAAAAAGGAGGGCGGATGGATAATTCAGCGGGAATGGTGGCGCAAGGAATAAATCCGGATAGCTTCCGCGGTTCCCATGCCCCGACTCCCCGATTTCTTTCGCACCCACCGTCCGCTGGTCCTCGGCCTGCTGGCCTCGGTGGTGGTGGCGGCGGCTGTGGTTTGGTATCTGCGGCCGGCGCGGCGCGATCCGCTGCTGGATACGCCGGAACTCGCGCTGCAATCGCTCCAGGCCAAGGCACTTTACTTCAATGGACGCGCCCGGCCTTGGCTCCTGTCCAAGCGGCCTGATCTGCTCACGCCTGAGGACCACGACGAGAATTCGGCGCGCACGCGCAATTTCCTGCAAGCGGTGCAGAACACCAAACTCTTCCGGGAACTGGATCACCAGTATCATTTCGACGTGCTGTTCCTGGTCGGCGACCCGAGTGAATACAAGCCGCTGCTCGAACATCTGCTCGATAGGAAGGACTGGACGGTGATCTACGCCGACCACACGAGCATCGTCTTTCAACGCGAGGGCGGGAAGCCCTGGTCGCCGGCGGACTTCGAAAAGATCAAGGCGCACTTTGCCGCGAAGCCGAAGGAAGAGCAGGCGGAGGTGCTGGCCCAGACGGCGGTCCGGTTGCTGGCCGTTCACCAGGAGGAGGCGGGCAAGGCGCTGCTCGATGAAGCCATGCAGCTCGATGCGCATCAGCCGCTCGTTTCAAATGGCCTCGCGACGTATTATCTCGGCCGCGGAGAATGGCGGGAGGCGTGGACGGCAGTGGAAAGCGCGCTCTTCGCCGACCACAATTTCCTGCCGGCCCTGGCGACGAAGACCCAGTTGCTCTACGGCATGAAGCGTTTCAGCGAGGCCTACGATGTCTCGAAGGATCTCATCGAGAAGGTGCCGGACGATCCGAACATTCTTTTCTATCACGCGAAGATCGCGCACGAGGCGCACGCCTACAAAGGGGAGATCGCGGCCTTGGAGAAGTTGATCGCGCAAGCCGATGCGGACGGACGCCCGATCGGTGGCTATCAGCTTTATCTCGGGCAGGCTTATGCGGCGACGGGCGATGCCCAGCGCGCGGTGGATGCCTTCATGATGGCGCTCGACGACCCCGATCTGCCGGACGACCAGCGTTCTTACGCGCGGGAGAGCATCACGCGGATCAAACAGCGGGCGGGATTGTAAGCTGCGCGAGCAGGTCGCGCAGGGAATTCGCCGGGCGCTGAAGATGAAACGTTTGCAGGCCGGCGCTTGCCGCGCCCTGCCAGTCGCAGCGCGGATCGTCCCCCACATGGAGCGCTTCGGAGGCGTGTGCATCGGCCAGGGCCAGCG
>Ga0206924_1035_pt1 | contig 35965 bp, 23 predicted proteins | sample Alteio_BWOrgHeat_61_FD_152947 | JGI IMG/M metagenome (GOLD analysis project Ga0206924, IMG submission 152947) | Enriched cells from forest soil in Barre Woods Harvard Forest LTER site, Petersham, Massachusetts, United States -... | ecosystem: Environmental > Terrestrial > Soil > Temperate forest >...
TGGTGCTGCGCCGGTTGCGACCGGGGAGACGGACGGCGCGCCGGGAAGGGGGCCGATGGTTGCTCCTCGCTATGCTCGTCGGGATTCGCCTGTTCGACTTGTCCGGCCGGCGGGAACTTCGTCACCACCCCTTTTCCGGAATTCGATTCTTCTTCGTCGTCGTAGTCGTACATAGGTGGCGTGGTGGTTATTGACCCTTGGGCTTGGTCGCGAGATTGATGCTGGTAAAGCCGGAGCGGCCGACGACATCGAGGACGTCCATGATGGTTTGGTACTGCGTCTGGCTGTCTCCCCGGATGACCACGGGAGAATCCGGGGCCTTCGCCTTGACCGCGCCGAGCTTGTTCTCGAGATCGGCCAGCGAGACCGCCTCGGCGTTGAGCTTGACGTTCCCGGAGTTGTCCACCGTGATGGCCTGCATCTTCGGGCCTTCGATTTTTGAGGGCGCGCCCGCTTTGGGCAGGTTGACCTTCACCCCTTGCACGCCGGCGGTGGTCATGATGATGAAGATCAGCAGCAACACCAGGTAGAGGTCCACCATGGGTGTAACGTTGATATCGTCGTAACTTTTGCCGTCGCCTGCTTGCATGGGAGTAAGTGGCTAAGTGGGGTTAGAAGCGCCGGGCTTCGGAGTAGAACTCGGCGGCGCGGGTGATGAACTCGTCGATGAAGATCTGCATCTCGCTGATCGCGTCCTTGATCTTCGTGCTGATGTAGCTGTAGGCGAAGAGACAGGGGATCGCGACGGCGAGGCCGGCCACGGTGGCGAGAAGCGCACCGGCGATACCGGGGGCGATGGAATTGACCTCGACCTGGCCGCTCTTGGCGATAACGGCGAAGGTGATCATAACGCCGATGACGGTGCCGAGCAGGCCGAGGTAAGGACCGCCGGCGATGCCGATGGTGAGAAAGATGATCTGGCTATTGAGCTTGTGCGTTTCGCGGGTGAGGGCGCCGTCGAGAGTGGCGCGGATGGCCTGCATGGAGCGGCCGGAGAGGCCCTGGAAATTCTCGTGGGCGGTGGCGAGGCGGTCTTGAATCTCGGACATGCCGCCCTGGTAGATGTGATAGAGCGGCGACTGGCGGAGGAGCTTTTGCTGCTTGGGCGAGGCTTTTCCACCCATGCTGTTGATGGTGTCATCGTCGCCGCCGTCGAGGGTATTGAGGTTGCGTGAGACGTCGTCCCAGAGCTTGAGGAAGACGTCGGTCGATTTCTTGATCTTGCTGAGATAGAGAAGCTTCATCACCGCGACGCACCCGCCGACCAGGGCGAGGATGGTGCAAAGGCCGATGACCGCCCAGCCGTCTGGCGTGAGCGACTTCGAGATATCCGCGATGAGCGAGATGTGCTTTTGCAGTTCGTTTTCGCCGCCTTTGCCGGAAGCTTCGTCGGGGCCGACGACGAGGAGCTTGGCGGCCTTATCTCCGCCCCCTTGCAGGAGGGCGGCCAGCTTCATCACGGCGGGCGGACGGGCAACCTTGGAGATCTGCAGTTCATCGAGATCGCCGGTAAAGCCGGGAACGGCATCCGCCGCAGGTGCTTCCCCCGGCGTGCCGTCTCCGCCCAGCAACGCTTGCGAGTTCAGCGCGGGAACGCCGGCGGCGAGCGTCGTGAAAGGCTCACCGTCGACAAAGATCTTGGTTTCTGCCCCGGCCGCGATGATGGCGAGATGGTGCCAGCCCCCGGCCGCGATCGGCGCGCCCGTGCCGCTGCGCTGCGTCCCGCCCGCTCCGGTGATTTCGACGTACGGGAGGCCATTATTTAGTCCGATGACGAAGGCCCGTGATTCTTCGTGACGGCTGAAGATGACAGCGTCGGCTGCCAATCCAGCCGGTTTGATCCAGGCCGACCAGGTCAACGTCTGGCCCTCGTTCCAGACCAGCGTCGGCGTCTTGGGCAGCGTGACTGCATTGCGACCGCTCAGACGCAGGCCGCCCGCGATCAGCGCGCCATCCACCACAGTCCCGGGCGTTTCTCCGTTATTGGCGTTGCCGGTGGAATCCTTCGGTGGCGCGTTCTTTTCGTTGAAGTGATAGACGAGGACGGTTTCCGCGTCGTAGGTCGCCTTGGCATCCTCCACGCGCAGGGCGTTCGGGCCGGTATTGCCGTAGTAGAGCCAGAAGGTGACGGGTGCACCGGCCTTGAGGTCGGGCACTTTCACCCAGACGTAGGCTTCGTTTAAGAGGCTGTCGAACTTCTCGATGTGCGAGGAGAGCGGGGTCTTGTCATCCGCCGCGATGAACCGGACATCACTGGCGTCGTCGCGCGCGGAGCCAAACTGGAAATTGTTGTCGGATAGCCGGATGAGGACGACCGCTGTTGCCGGGGCATCGCCGGGATTGAAGCCCGCAGCGGCGGTGTCGACGGTGATTTTCTTGCGGATCGTCCATTCGGGATTCCACCACGCGTGCGCGGCGTTGGAAAAAATGAACAGGCAGAGAAGGCCCAGCAGGAGGGACTTTTGAAAATGAAATTGGGCTCGGAAGGTGGCCATGCGGATAAGTGGGTAAGTCGGAGAAGTTTTAAAAATCCGCCCAGACGCGGAAGGTGAAGAGCCAGTTGTGGGCGACGGTGTTGGTTTGCGAAGTCAGTGGGAGTCCGGCGTCGATGGAACCGTTCCAATGATCGAGAATGCGGAGATGGCTGCCCGCACCGACGCTGGCCAACGTCCAGTGGTGATCCTGCTCGGGGAGTGGATCGTTGATCGTCACATAACCAGCGTCGCCGAAGACGTAGACCCGCCATTCGCCGGCATTCTTGCCCAGCCAACTGATGAGGGAGGGGCTGCGCAATTCGATGGAGCCAACGACGGCATTGTCCCCAGGCACTTCACCTTCGAGATAGCCACGGACCGTGCTCAAGCCGCCGGCGGCAAATTGCTCGGCGCTGACGAGGGGCTCGTCGGAAATCTGTCCCTGCACCTTGCCGAAGACTTGAAAACCGCCGGGCAAATCGCGTTCGTGCGAAAGGTCGCCGCGGACGTAAGCAAAGTTCCCACTCGCGAGGTAACGACTGTTATCGAAGGCGGTCTCGCTGCTGCCCGCCCCACGGATGCCGAAATAAACCCCGGCGTCGAAAATCGTCGTGCTCTTCTTCTCCAACCAAGTACCGGAATAGGCGATGCTGAGCGGATAGTAGTAGACCGGCGAACTGGTATCGACCCCGGCCAGCGTGACATCCTGCTGATAGTCCTTGTAGTCGATGCCGAAGGTCACGGAGTGCACGTAGTTCGTGAGCGGAGGCAACGTGATGCCGGCGCGCAGGCCGACGGTTTGGCCTTTGCCCGCAACCGCGGAGCCGCCCAGCGTGGAGACGTTGGAATCCTGCTTGGTGGCCTGCAGCGTAAGGGTGAGCCACTCCACATTGGGCAGGCGGGCGAGATAATAACCGGAGATCACCTTCACATCGGCGAGCGCTTCCGGCGAGATCTGGAAACTGACTCCCGCGCCGTGTCCGAGCTGCCAGAGGTTGCTGTAACTCGCGCCGCCGTTCAGACGCAGCTCCGAGGTATTCGGGCTGTAACGGTTGTTGAGCTCCATGTTCGCGTGAAGGGGCGACGTATCCTTCACGTTCAGGTCGATATCGACGGTGTCCGGTTCCACGCCGGGGTTGATCAGCTTGGGCTCCACCTTGCGATCGGGCCACTGTTGCAGGGCAATGGCTTCCTTCTGCAGATCGTTGAAATTGGGCACCTTGCCCTCGGCGATGGAGGGCATGCTCTTGCGAATGGCGTCCAACGAGAAATAGCGCGAGCCTTTCACACGCAGTCTGCCGATAGGCCGCTCGATTACTTTCAGAAAGACGACGCCTCCGCGCCCGTCCTGTTGAGGGATTTCCACGAGCACAGTCTGAAAGCCCTTGTCGTAATAAGCTTTCTCCAGGGCGGCCCGCGCGTGTTCCACATCTTCCAACGTTCTTCCGGGACCGAGATAAGGATAGACAGTATCTCCGATCTCCGCCGCGCTCAGAATTTTCGAGCCTGTGACGCGATATTCCTGGATAAATAGCTTCCGCTGCGGTGCGGGATTGGCGTCCGCCGTCGATGGAGGTGCCGGTTGCTCGGGGGGAGGGGCAGGGGCGGCAACTGCCGGGCCTTTCGACTGTATTTCACCGCGTGCCGACCCTAGCAGCAGAACGCACAGCAGCGTTGCTGCCGCGAACTTCGCCAAGTGCTTCTTTGCGTAGTCGGCCAATGCCATGGAGTGAAGTAGGGATTGAAAGAGCACATCCATGCACTCCAGCTAGGAAGCAGACATTAAATGGATAAACATTTCGTCACTGGAAAGAAACGAACACCGGGATGTACGGAAGTGGGCTTCATGAGGGCGAAAATAAGAGCGCCAGACTACCTTTCCACAGAGGCCCTCCCAACCCCTTTATTGTAACATCTGTGTGACGGAAACCGGTTTTCCCGTGTCGGAAGAACGACCGCAACAGGCTGCGAATCAGGAAACTAAAAGCTGCAACCGGTTCATTGTTACAATCGTGTTACAAACCAGCTTCCTAACAGTCTTTCAGTGAGACCGTGCAATCACGGTCTCAGCTCGCATCCGTTTCGGACATCGCTTCGTCCTGCTGGGTCACGCGGACCACTTCCTCGATCGTGGTCTGCCCGAGCAGCACCCGGCGCCACCCATCCTGGCGCAGTGTTTCCATCCCATCCAGAATGGCGCGTTGTTTCAGCATGCTGCCGATTTCCTTGCGCACGATCAAACGGCGTAGATTCTCATTGATTACGCAGATCTCGTAGATCGCCATCCGTCCACGATAACCGGTCTGGCGGCAATGTTCGCAACCGCGGCCCCGGTAAAGCTTGGAGTTACCGGGAATGGGCGCGCCGATTTCCAGCAGGTATTCGACTGGGTAATTGACCTCCTCTTTGCAATCCGTGCAGATCGTCCGCACCAGGCGCTGGGCGAGAAAGCAGCGGACGACGCTGGCGAGCAGGAACGGTTCGATGCCCATGTCGAGCAACCGGGTGATGCCGCTCACGGCGTCGTTGGTGTGGAGCGTGGAAAAGACCAAGTGTCCAGTCATGGCCGCGCGAATGGCGATTTCCGCGGTTTCGAAGTCGCGAATTTCGCCGACCATGACGATGTTCGGGTCCTGGCGGAGGATGGCGCGCAGGCCGTTGGCGAAAGTCAGGTTGATTTCCGATTTGACTTCGATTTGGCTTACGCCGGGCAGTCGGTATTCCACCGGTTCCTCGATGGTGATAATGCGCCGGCTGACCGCGTTGATGGAACTCAGGAAGCAATAGAGGCTGGTCGATTTGCCGGAGCCGGTCGGGCCGGTGACGAGCATGATGCCGTTGGGATGCTGGAGCAGCGCGCGGACGAGCTTCAACTGGTTCTCGCTCATGTCGAGCCGGTCGAGCCCGAACGTCGCGGACTCGGTGCGGGAGAGCAAACGCAGGGAGATGCTTTCGCCGTTGACCGTGGGAATGGTCGAGACGCGCACGTCGATCGCGCCTTGGTGGGTATTGAGATTGATGCGGCCATCCTGCGGCAGACGGCGTTCGGCGATATCCATGTGGGCCATCACCTTGAGGCGCGAGATGATCGCGCTTTGCAGGACCCGGAGTTGCCCCGGCACGGCGACCTCGTGGAGGATACCGTCGATGCGATAGCGGATGCGCAGGTCGTTTTCCAGCGGCTCGACGTGAATATCGGTGGCGCGCTCCTGAATGGCTTCGCGGATGACCTGGTTGACGAACTTGACGACGCTGGCCTCGGGATTGTCGCTCGTCAGATCCTGGGCGGTCTCGCGCGTCTCGCTGTCGTAATGACGGGCGGTCTGGAGGATCTCCTCGAACGTCTCTGCGCCGACGCCGTAGAGCGTCTTGATCGCGCGTAGCAAGGGTCCGCGGGGAACCAGCACCCACTCGATGGACCGGCCGGTGAGCTGTTGGGCGGCCAGTCGCCGCGCCACCAGATTGAAGACGTCGTAGGTCCCGATACGGACGGTGTTTTCCGTCTCGGCAAGGGGCAGGAGCAGGTGCTTGAAGACGAAGCGGCTGGGAAGAAGCCCGAGCACTTTGCGCTCGATCCGCTCCGGTTCGACGCTGACGAACGGCATCTGAAAGGCCCGCGCCAGCTCGGCGGAAAACTTCGTCTCGTCGACCTTCCCGGAATTGAGCACCTCCACGGTCCAACTGCCGCCCGGAGGCGGCTGCAGGGCGGCAAGTTCCGACGCCGTGGGGTCTTCAATGCCCGATTCGAGCAGGACTTGGAGAAGGATTTTCCGGGAATTCATGAATCGTCAAATCGCTCGGGAGCGAAATACCGCGAGGCAGGAGATAAGGGGATAGTGGTGGCGGCGCGGGACGCGGGGGACGATAACAACAGTTATCCCCCTAGGTCAAATGCGCTTCCGCGCCGCCGAAATTTTGCGTGATTGGCGTTTTCCCTCGGGCGCAGTTGGGGTTACTATCCAATTGAATGACCGCGCGCCGCGCCGCTTTTACCCTCTTGGAAATCTGCCTCGTCCTGATGATCGGGATGATCTTGTTACTGCTCGCGATTCCGAGTGTGGCAGGGATGCTGGCCGACCAGCGGTTGCACGAATCTTACGCGCGGTTTGAGAAGTTCGCGGGCGAGGCGCACCTGCACAGTTTGCGCGACCAGAAGCAGATCATCCTCGTGTGGGACAAGCATGGCATTGCCATGTGCACGGCTACCCGGGATTTGCATGGCGAGCCGGAAGTGCTCGACCGGCTGGAAGTCCCGGAGAAGGAAGTCTTTGAACTGAGCCGCCCGGCGGCATTGTCCCCAAAACCGGTGGCGGAATGGGTCTTCTGGCCCAATGGAACGTGCGAACCCGTGATCATCTCTTACAAAGGACCGGCGGGGCTCTGGCAGGTGAAATTCGATGCGCTGACCGCGCACGGCACGTTCCTCAAATCGGAGGTCTTGTGATCCGCGTTCTGCCCACTATCAGAACCCCCGTTTCCCGCACTGCGCGAGGCTTCGTGCTGCTCGAGGCACTGCTCGCCGTGGCCATTTTTGCGATCGGCGTTTTGTCGCTCGGGCGTTGCATTTCCCAAGGACTCGGCGCGGAACGGTTCAAGATGGAGGACGCCCGGGCGCGCCGCGTCTTGCAGAATCGCTACGAGGAGATCGAGGGACGCTCGGTCAGCCTGAAGGATGCGACCGTGGAACTCGATGCGCCCAATAAAGGGCTGACCTTGAAGCAGAAGGTGCAGCCCCTGCACAAGCGCGACGAAAAAGGCCGGGAGCTGGACAAGCTCGCAGTGGTGACGCTCACGGTCGAGTGGGTGAGCGACGCCGTCACCGAATCGCGCTCCCTTACTTTCTATGCGACCGTGCCGTAATTCCGCCGCGCGGCGCGCCTTCACGCTGCTGGAAATGATCATCGCCCTAATGGTCACGGCGATGATCGTCTTCACGATCTACCGGTTTGTGAGCGCCCATCTCGTGACGATCAGAACGACGATGGAACTAGGGGATGACCGCGATTCCTTGAGCGCCGTCATCAAGCTCGTGCAGACCCAACTGGACAGCCTGCCGGTCGTCCAGACGGTGCCCATGGTGCAACCCACCGCGCCGCAGCCCAATGGCGCCCCGGGTACCACTCTCCCGAATGTCACTTCGCAAGCCGCCGCCTCGCAAAGCGGCGCGTTGATCGGCAAGGCGAACAAATTTCACGGCCTCTCGAATGACGAACTCACCTGGACCTGTACCGCCGGTGCCGGGCTCATGACCGCGGCGGCGCCCGGGGAATTCGAGGTCACGTTCACGGTGCAGCCGGTCAGCGAATCCTCCTCGGAAACCGAGCTCGGCCTGCGCCGCCGCCCGGCGCCGGGCAACAAGGCGGTGGTGGATCTCAATCGCGGAGGCGATGCGGGCCGCTACGATTGGCTGCCGTTGATTCGCCCGATGGCCGCGCTCGAGATCCGTTACTTTGACCAGTCGACTCATTCCTGGGTGGACCAGTGGGTCGATCCTAGCCGCCGGCCCGCGCTGGTGCGTCTGCGGTTGCAGAAGCATGCCGAAGACGCTCCAGTGGAAGTCGTGATCGGCATTCCCTCCGCTCAACTCGTCCGATGATCGTTGCCCCGCGCCCCCAATCCCGAGGTTCGGCGTTGCTCATCGTCCTTTGGGCGCTCTTGTTGCTCGCCGCGGCCACGTTTGGCTGGGCGGTCTGGGTCCAGCAAGGCATCGTCGCACATGGCGAGGAAACCCGGGCCGTCGAAGCGCGCGCCATGGCTCGCGCGGGGATGACGCTCGCGCTGCATCCGCAGGTCACGCGCCTTACGCCGTTGCCGCCTGAGGAGATCGTCCCGGGCGTCGGCTACGAGATCCGCATCCGCGGGGAAGGGGGCAAGCTGAATATCAATTGGCTGATGCGCGGCGAGGAGCCGATGAAACTCGCACTTTTCAAGCAATGGTTGACGCGGCGGGGACTCAATCTACACCAGATCGAGACATTTATGGATTGCCTGCTGGACTATATCGATGCGGACGACGTGAAGCGGCTCAATGGCGCGGAAGACGACGGCGATTACCATCCCGCCAACCGGGAACTGATGAGTGTCGAGGAACTGGCCAAGGTGCGCGGTACCGAGCCGCTGACCAGCCAGCCCGGCTGGCAAAACGAACTGACCATTTACAGCATGGGCCCGATCGACCTGGCCTCGGCCGACGCCGAAGTGCTCTCCCTGCTGCCGGGCATCGGCGAAGCGCGGATGCAACGCTTTCTCAAGATGCGGGCGGGAATGGATGGAGTTGATGGAACGGCGGATGACGTGATTTTCCCCGGCCTCGAAGCGATCCAGCAGGTGCTGGGGCTGACCCCCGCGCAGTTCCAAGTGCTGCAGCCCCTCATCAGTTATCAGGATCCGACGTTGAATATCCAAAGCATCGGCCATAGTGGCGACACCAAGCGAACTATCGCCGTGGTCGTGCGCAAAGGCTCGGCGCAGCCGCAAGTTCTGTCCTGGAAGGAATGAAACGATCCCCGGGCGGCACTTATTTCCTGACTCCGCAGGCCGAAGGCTGGGCGGTATGGTGCGGCCCGCAACGCCTGCACATCATGCCCACGTTGGAAGAAGCGGCGGCCCGGTTGCCCGCCGGCGTGCCCTTTCAATTTGCCCTGCCGTGTTACCCGCTCATCATGGAACGCCTGCGCCTGCCCGCGGTCGAGCGCGGCGAACTCGAGGGCATGGTGCATTTGCAGTGGGAAAAAGCGCTGCCGTTTTTGCCCGAGGAGATCACGGGAAATTTCCTCACCCTCGAAACCGGGGAGGGGCATTCCATCGTCTGGTCCTCGGCGGTGTCGCTCGGCTCGCTGGAGGAGTTCAGCGCCTGCTGGCGCAAGCTCCGCCGCTGGCCGAAACGCATGGCGCCTTACGTGTGTCATGTGGCGGCGAAATGTCCGGCGGATGAAACGGTCCTCGTCGTCTACGCCGAGCCGGGGCATTGGGTCCTGGCGGTTATTGAGGATCGCCGCCCGAGTTGGGTCCACGTGATTCCCAGCATGGATGGACCGCGATTCGCCGCGGAGTTTCCTTCGTTGCAACTCACGGCCAACCTCGAAGGCGCACCCACGACTTATTCCCGGGTCCTGGTCACGGCGGAGACAGCCGCGACCGAAGAGGCCCTGCGCGCCACGCTCGATGTGCCGATTGAACGGCTGCCTTTGGTCCCCCCGTCCGACAACCTCGAGATCGACCTCTTGCCCACGGGCTGGCGGGCGGAATCGCAGCAACGCCACAGCGGCCAGCGCTTGCGCCATCAATTGATGATCGCGGGCGCGGTCTATCTGGCCGTGATCATCGCCGGCGCGGTGCACGTGGGCTTGCTCCAGCATCAGGCCGCGCAACTCGATGCGGACCTGAAAGTCCAGCGCCCCACGATTGCGGCCATGGAAGCGCGGAAGACGCTGTGGAATGCGCTCGCCCCCGCGATCAATCCCCGCCACTACGCAGTCGAGATGCTCTATCTCCTCCAGCGCTGCCTGCCCGACGAAAAAGTGCAATTCACGGAGTTTGAGCAGACGGCGCAGGAATGGCGCGTGGTGGGAGAAGCGCCTTCCGCGAGCCTCGCCATCGATTACCTGGCGAAGCTCAAGCGCGACCCGGATTTGAGTTCCAACCAGATCACCGCGGACCCACCGCGCTTGCTCCCGCCCAACGACCGGGCGCAGTTTCAAGTCATCGGCAAGCCATGAGCCGCACCATTTCCAAACGCGAACAAACGCTGGCCACGATCGTGGGTCTGATTGTTGTGCTCGGCGGCAGCTTTTTGCTCGGCCAATCGTATTTCGAAAAACGGGCCGCGCTGACCGCGAAGATCGTCTCGGAAAAGCGCCAGCTCCATTCGCTGCAGGAACTCTTGAGTGAGGGACCGCTTTGGGAGCAGCGGGAAAAGTGGATTCAAGCCAAACAGCCCAAGCTCGAAAACCCCGATCAGGCCGGTGTGCAGTTGCTGAATCATGTGCAGGACCTCGCCAAGCGGCACCAAGTGCTGCCCGAGAACGTGACGCTCCATACTCCGGAAGCCCGGCCCGCCTGCATTTCCGTGGGGCTCGAGCTCGAAACAAAGAGTCCCTGGGCGGAACTCATTTCCTTCCTTGAGGAACTGCAAACGCCCGAGCAATTCATCGCGCTCGAATCAGCGAGTGTGAAAGTCGATCCCGAGGATGCCACGCAAGTGCGCGGCCGCTTCAAGATCGCCCGCTGGTATGCGCCGAAGTAAAAGGTTGCTCGCCGCTGGCGGATGGTGGATATCCATTTTGAAATGCGCACGTGCCTGACCCATCGCCCCTGGCTGCCCATGCTGGCCGCGTTATTTGCCAGTGACCTCGCGGCCGTGGCCGTGGAAGAGGCGGTCCCGACGGCTTTTCCCAAGACTCGCTACGAATCCGTGCGGGCGCATTCGCCATTTGCCCTCGCCACGGTGGAAGCGCCGCCGGTGACTCCGCAAGCTTCATTCGCGGCCAATTGGTTTGTCGGCGGAATCGCCCGGATCGGGGACGACGATTTCGTGACGATCAAGAGCCGGGATCTCGCGACGGAGTTTTCGCTTTTCGCCCATGAAACGGACTCCGCGACCGGCGTAACGGTGGCGAGCGTGAATTGGACCGACGTGATCGGAAAGAGCACGGTCATCCTGCGCAAGGGGACCGAGACCGCGAAATTGGAATTCAATGAAGAGGTGATTCATGCGGCGCCGGTGGCGGCAGTGGTTGCGGGCAAGGGCGGCCCTCCGGGACCCAATGGAGTGAACCAGCCCCGGACCCCGCCGACGATCAACGGGCAACCGATGATCAATGGGCAGCAACCGCAGCAACGCGCTCCCAATGGGCAAATGAATCCCGTGATTCCCAACCCGGTCATGACCAATCCGGCCAGACAGGGTGCGGGAGCAGCGCCCGCTGTCCATCGCCGCGCAATGGTGATTCAGCCGCCGCAGTAGCGGTCAGGTTCAAACCGCAGTAGCGGTCAGTTCGCCGCGCTGTCCCAGTTCCCGATATTGTCTTCTTCGGTGTCGGGATTCCGGTCGGGGCCGGCGGAAAAAATGTCGTATTCCTTCGGGTTGTGTTTCCCTGGATAGCGATACTGATATTCCAGATCCCACGGGTCGCGCGGGACGACTTCATCGAGCTGGCGCCAGTTGCGCGGCTTCGGATCGGTTTCCGGCTTCGTGACGAGTGCCTTCAGGCCCTGCTCGGTGCTGGGATAGAAACCATTGGCCGCCTGGTAGAGCATGAGATTGGTTTTGATCTGCTGCAAATCGCCGGCCACTTTGACCCGGCGGGCTTGATCCAGCTTGCCCCCGGTGAAGCGCACGGCCATGCCGATCAGCAGACCGATGATTAGCACCACGAGCATGATTTCCAGGAGCGTGAAGGCGGCTTGGGCGAGTGCGGAACGTTTCATGGCGAGTTGGGGGTGACGGTGTAGTCGAGGTTATTCCAATTATACTTGAGCTGCAATTCCAGAGAACGCGCGGCGCTCGGACCGGAATCCGGGTTGAGCGTCAAAACCACCCGGTTCGCTCCCGCCTTGAGCGCCGTGCCGGGAATCGTCTTTTGCGCGCGCAGCCAGCCCGCGTAGCGGAAGTGCATGCCATCCACCAGCGGACGCACCGAGCCGACATAGCCGGGATCGGCGAGGTCCGGCAACTGCACGGTGACCGTGCCGAGCGGGAGATCGTTGACCGTGATTTCCATCGGCGCCTGCCCGTCGGCATTCAGCACTTCGAAATTCAAGATCGCCGCCAGCGGCGCGGTTTGCAGATCGAACTCCCAACTCGCGGTCGGCTTGTCGGGCAAGGAAAGCTTCACGGTGCCGGTATCCAGCGTGGCCTTCACGCGTCCGTAGAGCGAGAGATCGCGCGTCGGCGTTTGCAGTTGGGACAGACGGCCAAAGGCGTCGATCAAGTCATTCGAGACGACGAAATCGAGCGCCCTCAGCATGTTTTGGGAACGCAAGGTCGCGAGGAACGCCCCGCGGATGTTGTGGCCATCGCCGGGCACCTGGATTTCCAGCGCATCGACGCCCTCGATGGAAAAGACGATCGTTTCTGAACTGGGCAAGTCGAGCCCCTGGCCGAATGGCCCGCGCGCAAACTTCTGCGCGCCGGAGGAGTCGCGGCCGATCACCGTGGGCGAGGCCCCCGGCACGTCGTCAAAAAAGAGGCGCAGCAGACGCTTCTGATCGAAATCTGCGAGCGTCCGTAACTGGATCCGGATGGTGGTCTGCGATGGGATGCCGCTCGGGTCGGTCACTTGCGCGGTCGTGACTCCAGCGAGCCAGATCGGCAACGCCGTGGCGGGCGCGCCCGGCGTGGCCATGCGATGAAAATCGAGCCACACGCTGAAGGGCGTCGTTTCCTGCTGCGGGCTCTGGCCCCACGCGAAGCCGGCGAACGCCGTCAGCAGGAAGGTGGTAATGAGAATAAAAGAACGGGGACGCATGAAAAGGGTTAGTGCATTTGGAGCCGCAGGTTTTGCGTCAGGCCGAAGACCGCGCTCATGATGCCATAGACGACGAAGCCGACCATCGCGGCGATGCCCACCATGACCATCGGCGGGATGAGCGTCGTGACGACCTGGACCTGCTTGTTCAATTCGCGATCGTACACTTCGGCAATGTGATGCATGGTTTCCGGGAGGCGTCCCGTCTGCTCGCCCACGGCCAGCATGTCGAGAAACAAATCGGGAAAGAGCTTTTCAATGCGCAGCGCGGCGGAGAGCGACGCGCCATCGATCACGGCCTGGCGCGCGGCCTGCGTGCGGGCGCCCACATAGGCATTGCCGGAAATTTCCTCGAGCAATTCCAGCGCGCGCAACATCGTCAGGCCGTTTTCGCACAGCGTGCCGAGCGTCTGCGCAAACTGCACATAAAAGCGGTAGCGCGTGATGCGGCTGAACACCGGGATGCGCCACAACATCGCGTCCCACGTCATCCGCCCTTCCGTGGTCTGGGTGAAGGCGCGATAGGCCGCGAAACCCAGGGCAACGGCAATGGGCACCGTCCACCAATAGCGGATCAGATTTTCATTGGCGTCGATGAGGAACTGCGTGGCCGGGGGCAGCGCCTGGCCGGTGCCTTTGAAAAAGGTTGTCAGCTTCGGCACCATCACCGTCATGAAGGTGACAATCAGACCGATGCCCGCGACGACGAGCACCGCGGGGTAGAGCAGGGCTTGCTTCACCTTGTCGCTCAACGAACGCAGTGTCGCGAGATGTTCCGTGAGCCGCAGGAGGATTTTCGGCAGCGCGCCGCTCGCCTCGCCCGCGGAAACGAGGTTGATATAGAGCGAGGAGAAAATGGCCGGGAAGGCCGTGAGCGCTTGGGAGAAGCTTCGCCCATCGATCAGCGCCCGGTGCAGATTGCTGCAAAGACTGCGCAGCCGCGGTTGCTGGAGGCGCTGGGCGAGAATGCCCAGCGATTCGTCGAGCGTGAGCCCCGCGCCCAGCAGGTGCGCGAGTTGTTCGGTAAAGAGCTGCTGGTGGGCAAAGCTGAGCCGTGTGCTGTTCCCGGCCTCGACCTCGGCTACTGGCGTGTTGCGAGCCTCCTTGGGCGCCGGTTCCGCACCGCCCTCGGCCCGGAGTGAGATCGGAGTGGCGCCGAGCGATTCCACCTGGGCGATCGCCATGGTGCGCGTCGAGCAGGTGATCGAGCCGTCGATCAACTTGCCGTCCGTCTTCCGCGCAACGTAGTGAAAGCTAGGCATGCGGGCTCAGAGTCGGGTCGCAACCGCGCCGACGGGGGTAAAAATGCAGCATGATTCGAGCAGGGGCATCCGGGGAGTGGCTATTTAGATACGTGAAGATACTTCGAGTGCAAGCAAGCAGCGGAGGATGCCGGGGAGTCCCACACCTTCCAAGCCCGTCCTGAGCGGACACGGGAATTTTACATTCGCGGGGGTGGGGAGGGCTTGTCTATAGCGTGTTGAATTGAACATATTGACACGCAGTGTATATGTGAATACAAAGATGAGTGGCGCCGAATTTCATGCTGAAGTTGCGTTTTTGCTGTCTGCTGTCAGCGGCTCAAGGCTGCGAATTTGATAAAGATGAACATACGTAAATTCGTTCAATCAAACGGAGGCGCGGGAGCCGCCGGGCGATCCGTCGGGTGGGGAGTGAAACCGGCTGAAACCGACCAATACCGACTACTTGCTGCGAATTCCGGCACGGCGAGCAGGGTGGCGCAAGTGGTTGCCCGCGAGGACGGAAAAGCCCGTCAAGACCAACCTCTGCCCGTGCTAACTCAAGGTAACTCCAGGTGGCTCAAACCTTCGAGGGCGAACGCTTTCGCGCTGGAAGTGGGTCATTTTCCGTGGGAAAGCAGGGTGTCAGCCGAGGTGGTCCGCGACCGGCAGAAATCTTTTCAATAGAATTGTTGACAATTTTGCGAAAATCACTGAAAACCAATTTGTTCCCCGAAACCTTTATCAGGCTGTGAATATGAAAATCCTCTCCCTGTCGTTGGCCTCCTTGCTCCTCGGTTCCGCCGCCTTCGCCCAATCCTCCTCCGTCGCCACAAATCCGGTGGGCTTTCTTTCGATTACGGTCAAAGGTGGGACGGCGACGTCTCCGGCCCTGACGTTGATCTCACCGACGCTGACCAATCCGACTGCATTTCAATCGACGGTTTCAGCAGTTTCTGGTGCGACCATCACCATTACGGGTGCCAGCTTCACCACGAATCAGTATAGTGCTGTAGGGGGCTCTCCGGTTTATTACGTCGAGGTCATTCATAACGGCTCGGGGGTATTGTCCGATATTTCGGCTAGTGGGACAAGCACGGTTACCACGACTCAAAATATCAGTTCTCTGATCGCGCAAGGGGATACCGTCATTATCCGCCAGCATGTGACGATTAATCAATTTTTGGGAGCCAATAACACCTACGGCCTTTTGGGTAGTACCAGTGGCGATCCCTCACAAGCGGATGGTGTTCTCGTCTGGGATGGTGGAATCCAAAACACTTACTGGTATTACAACGGCACTTCGCCGAGCTTTTCGGATAAAGGGTGGTATGATCTTTCTCTTAATCCTGCGGGCTCTGTGACGATCGCGCCTTTTGAAGGTGTGTTGATTCAAAGGAAGGCGGCTGGAAATGTCACCATCACCTCCACCGGGACGGTAAAAGCGGGCAACACTCTGTTTCCTATCACTGCCGGTGCGAATTATATGGGCACTGCTTCCGCTCAGGGGCTGACACTGGCAACCAGTGGGCTGATTTCTTCGGGTTTGACTGGTTCGGCTGGTGGTGACCCCACGCAATCGGATCAAGTCTTGGTTTACGACGGAAGTGGTAACCTGAATCTTTATTGGTATTACAATGGCACGTCTCCCTCTTTTTCGGACGCCGGTTGGTATGATCTTTCTCTCAATCCTGCCGGAACGGTAGCTTTGAATCCTGGGTCTGGTGTAATTGTGGATCGTATCCATGGCGGCGCTTTTAATTGGACGCAGCCTGCGCCCACGAGCTTCTAACGGTGATCTGACTAATTTTACTTTCCCCCAACTACCTATGAAAAAGTCCATTCTTCTCGCGGCATTGGCTTCTGCGGCGTTTTCCTTCCCGGCGTTCGCCACTACTATTCAATTTGGTGCATCCTTTGCCGGTGCGGCGCGTCAGGTGGTCTTGAATGACGCTACCACTCCTGTGACTTTTGGAAATGGCACTGGACCAGGATCTGGTGGATTGGTTTTAGCTGGGGTATTCAGTAGCGGCGGTTCTTTCACCTATAACCCTGCTTTGTCTATTCTCGCCAACGTCAACAATATGGTCAGTTTGGGTGGCTTTCAACCGTTTGGCTTTGCGCCTAGTAGTTACTCGAATGGAACATGGAGTATGGATGCTGGGACGAGTCTTTATACCTTGGGCATTACCTCGAATGCATCGTTGAGTCAGGTTACGGGAAAGATCACGGAAAATACCGTGGTCGGCGGCGACGCAGACTTTTTCAACGGAAAGCAATTCTATCTTGTGCTTTTCAATGGGACGACGGTTTCAACCTCCACCCAAATGGGGATTTTCAACGCTTCGACGACATGGACGTTTCCCACCAATGGCAACGGCACCAGCGACACCAGTGTAGCTCTTAGTACTGGAACTGGAACGGCTGTGAGCGCTAGCGGCAATCCAAACGCGGGTTCTGTCACGTCGTCTCCAAACCAATTGGTCCTTGCGCCTTCCCCGGAGCCTTCTTCATTGGTCGCTCTGCTTGGCGGAAGTGGATTGCTGGCTTTGATTCGCCGTCGTCGGACCGAGTAATCGCGGTGCGTAGTCCCACTTGTTGATTCGAGGCGGGAAATCTGAATTTGAAATAAGTCAGTCCACCACTTCATTCGCCAGCAATCGGGGAGGGTAGATTGCTGGCGGCGCCAGATCTCCGTCGTCGTCCTTCCCCTTATGATTGTTTCCCGGAGTTTGGAAAAATTCGGTTGGGTTCTTCTGATCGGCGCGTCTTTGATTTCCGGGCCGGAAACGAAAGCCAGTCCGCCGGCGATTTCGCTCCAGACGATCAGCAGCGGCCAGCTCGTCTCGCCGGTCTATCTCACCAATGCCGGGGACGGATCGAACCGGCTCTTTGTTTGCGACCAAGTGGGGCAGGTTCGCATCATCCAGGATCAGATGCTGCTGCCTGCGCCGTTTCTCGACCTTTCGTCGAAGCTGGTGGCGCTGACTTCGAGTTATGATGAAGCGGGTTTGTTGAGCATCGCCTTTCATCCGGGCTTCTCCAATCCCTCCTCTCCGGGCTACCAAAAGTTTTACGTCTTTTACAGCGCGGCTTCACCCGCCAAGAGCACCCCGGCTTCGATCAGCGCCATTTCCACCGGCACCCCTTGCACGATCACCACTTCGATTGCCCACGGCCTGACCACCGGGGCTTCGGTGACGATTACCGGGGTGAGTGGTGGCACGTTCAGCCCGGCCATCAATGCCACTTACACGGTCAATGTGATCGACGCCAATAACTTCACCGTGCCCGTGAACTGTTCGAGCACGAGCGGGCTTTCGTTAGCCGGCGCCCAGGATCTCCCGACGCAGCCCGTCTATTGCCGCTCCACGGTCTCGGAGTTTCAGGTTTCGGCCGGCAATGTGAATATTGCCGACCCCACGACCGAACGCGTCGTGCTCGCTTACGACAAGCCGCAGGATAACCATAACGGCAGCCACCTGGAATTTGGGCCGGATGGGTATCTTTACATCAGCGTCGGGGATGGAGGAAGCCAGCACGACAACGATTACGGCCATACCGGCGGCAATAACCTGGGTCCGTCCCAGATCACGACGGGCAATCTCGGCAATGCCCAGGATACAACGAAGCTCTTGGGCAAGATTCTGCGCGTCGATCCCTTGGGCACCAACGGCCCGGGCGGGACTTACGGCATCCCGGTGGATAATCCGTTTGCCAGCACGGGCGGGGGTGTGCGCCCGGAGATTTTCTCCTATGGGATGCGCAACCCGTGGCGCTACTGCTTCGACAATGACCCGAACCTCGGCCAGCGCATGATCGAGGCGGATGTCGGGCAGAACGACGTGGAGGAGATCAACCTCATCGTTTCCGGCGGCAACTATGGCTGGCGCATCAAGGAAGGAACGACCTTTCACGATTCCACGGTGCTGAATAACTTCACGGTCGGCACTTTGATTGATCCGGTCGCCCAGTACTTCCATCCGCACTCGGCCCTCGGCGGCACGCGCATTGGGTCTTCGGTGATTGGAGGCTATGTCTATCGCGGCAGCGCCATTCCCGGGCTCGTCGGGCAATATATCTTTGGCGACTATTCCAACAGCGGCGTGGGCACGGCGACCGGCGTATTGATGGCGCTGGATTCAGCCACCTGGTCGATGTCGCAAAGCTCGATCATCGGGACGACGCCGGCTTACGTTACCTCGTTCGGCATTGACGAGAGCAAGGAACTCTATGTGGCCACCAAGGTGGCGACTGGCCCGGTCAACAACCCAGCGACGGGAAAGCCAAGCGGGACGATCTACAAGATCGTGCCGGCGCAGGTCGGGCAGGTCAATTTTGCCACGCTCACCCCGTCGCAGGACAACACGATATTCTCGGAATCGAATAACAGCGACGCATTGGGAAATATCTTTGCTGGCCGAACCAGCTCCAGCACGAATTTGCGGCGCGGGTTGCTGGAGTTCAACGTAGCCGCCCAGATCCCGGCCGGGTCGGTCATTACTTCCGCGCAATTGATGCTGAATATGAACATGACCTCGGACACGATTCCGGAGTCGATGTCGGTTTTCAAACTCACCGAGAGCTGGGGGCAAGGCACATCGAGCACCAATGCGGGTACGGGGGCTGCGCCAACGGAAAACGACGCGACGTGGGCCGACCGCTTTTATGACCCCACCGCTCCCACCACGTGGACCACGGCGGGTGGGACACACTCGGCGAGCGTCACGGTGACGAATCCTTCCGTGGGAACGGCGACCGGTTACTATCTGTGGAGTTCGACGCAGATGAACACGGATATTCAGGGGTGGTTGAATACGCCCTCGGCCAACAACGGCTGGCTCCTCGAGGGCAAGGAAACGACGAACAATTCCGCGCGCCGCTTTGACAGCGTGGAGAGCGCGGTCGGCGTGCGGCCAACCTTGCTTGTGACTTATACCACCAGCGGCCAGCTCACGTGGCGGGAAAGCTGGTTGCAAACCTACTACCCGCCGATCGGGACTTATGTGAACGACCAGGCCGATCCGACGGGCGACGGATTAAACAACCTTCTCGACTACGCTTACGGCTACTCGCCCTTGGTGGCCAACCAAGGCTATGCTTTTACGGTGTCGAACCCATCGCCGGCAGGCGTCCAGACCAGCCTTGCGACCAATGGCGGGAACGACACTTACACGATGACTTTCCTGCGTGATCCTCGCGCGGTGGATCTCACCTATCAATTGCAGACCAGCAACGATTTGGTGAACTGGACGACCATCGTGCAAAGCGTGGGCGGCGGCGTTCCGGCAGGTTCAGGATATGTTTCGGAAGCGGATCAAAGTGGCGCGGCTCCGGTGCAGGTCGTAACCGCGGTGGAAACGCTGCCCGCGCCGGTGAAGCATTTTGCCCGATTGATCGTGACGCGAACTTATCAACATTGACGCGCGGAACTGACGCGAACCGGGCTTTCACCCGTAAGCCAATGCGGAATCGTGGAGCGAGTGATCTATTTCCGAATGATGTCGTCCCCCGTCCATAACTTCCGATCCGGACCGGCGGACCGGATTTCCGTTAGCTGGCCCGAGAGTTGATGGAAGAAGAAGGGCGTTCCCCAAGGATCCACCAATTCGCCATCCCCATTGAGCGACACCCCGTCCGGAGGGCCCAGCCGGGCCTTCTTCGGATTGCCGCCCATGATGGCCTTCATGATTTCGGCGTTCGTGCCCACGGGATTCTCTCCCATTACCGTGCGGTAGTCGCCGAGCATCTTCTTGATCTTATCCAGATCCTGCGCGGCGACCGCATTGAGGCCTTGCAGGGGAGGCGGCCCGGGAGGCAATGGACCCTTGTTCTGCGGGATTTGACCGAGCACCGCAGGCGTGGCCTTTGGCCGTTCGATCACTGGCGTCGTGGGCGGCAGGGCGGCGCCGGAGTTCGCCGAAGGCGTACCAGGCAAGGCAGTGCTGGGATGGCTGGCGGATGCGGCCCCGGCGCTGTCGTCCGGAGTGACCCCGGAGGTGCTGGCCACGGGCGACGTCGCGGACGACGAATGATCCGGCTGCTGGCGGTGGAGGGCGATCAGGATGCCGACCAGGATGACACCGGCAACGACGACGGTGATCAGAATGCGCTGTTTCACAGGAGGGCAGAATATCTCTCGCTCTCCCCGAGGGAAAGGTTTTCCACGCGAATGGAGTGGAGCTTAGATGAAGCCGAGATTGCTGGACGCGAAGCGATTGAGATTCGGGAAGATGCTCGAGAGATTGGACGAGGTGACGCCAAACCACGAAGCGAGCGTGGCGGCATACTGGTCGACCGAGGTCGTCGGAATCCAGCGGCCGGTGCCGGTGTCGCTCGGGCCACCCACGGTGAGGACGGGGAGGTGGCCGTAGGTGGCGCCGCCATTCACGGCGCCGCCGACGACGATGTGATGACTGCCCCAGCCGTGGTCGCTGCCCGAGCCGTTGCACGGGAAAGTCCGGGCGAAATCGCTGACTGTAAAAGCGGTGACCCCGCTGCCGAGTCCTGATGCCGAGCCGCCAAACCCCGCCGTGGAGCAAGCGGCATAGAGGGCATTCATGGATTGGCTCAACTCGGCCAGGAGGTTGGCCTGGTTCCCGATGATGACGGCGGCGTTGTTCGTCGTCGTCTGGCCGGAGTTGTTGGTCTGCAAGGTATGGGTATCGTAGCCGCCGACCTGCACGAAGAAGATCTGCCGGTTCATGCCGAGGCCGTTATAGCCGGTCGCACCCGTCGTGGCCCGGGCTCCAAGATCGATGAGCCGCGCGACCATCTTCATCTGGGACATCAGGCTGGAACTAAAGTTTGAACCACCGTTGGGAGTCGTGATGGTCGTGGACGGAAAGCCGCTCAACCAGGTGGGGTTGGCCGTGGACTGATTGCCCAACGCGGTGGTGACCGTGTTCGCTTCGGTAATGGCACCACTCAACACATTCGCGTAGGCGGAGGTTTGCAAATCCGAACTGGCGATATCGGTGTTTAGGATGGATTGCAGCGCGGTCTGGCGAGCCCCCGAGAAACTGGCCAATTGGACGGCGCCCCCGGTGGAGACGGAGTATTGCGGGCTGAGGTTATTGGGCCCGACCTGAAAGAGGTTGGAACCTGCGAGAGTCACTGCCATCGAGATTCCGGGTGTGGTGCCATTCACATGGGCGCCGGTGAAGAGGTCGCCCACGCGGCCGGCCCAACCAGTGGTCGGCGGCTGGTCGGGAATGGAAGTCTGCCATTGGGCCTGCTGATCGCTGTGGGAATAGAGCTGGGGCGGGGCGGGAACCGAGCCGGATTGGTATTGCGCCTTGGTGATGGGGTAGCTCAGCGAACCGACATTGAGCAGGACGGCGCATTTGCCGCTGTTGAACAAAGTCCGCAACTCACGCATGGCCGGATTGAACGCATAGGTATGGCCGTCCGAATCCATGTAATTCGTCGCCGTGCTGGGACCCGTCTTGAGCGCGAGGGAGTAGGCGCCGTTTGTCGCCACGGTACTGAAATCGCCGGCATTGGGCAGGGCGATCGCCGGGGTGCGAATGGTCGCGTAGTTGGCGTACTCCGTGGCGCTGGTCGGGATGATGAGGTTATTCGCATCGTTCCCGCCGTTGAGGAAGACGCAGATGAGCGCCTTGTAGTCGCTGTAGGAGCCTTGGGCTGCCGCGCTGTTGATCAGCCGCAAGTCGCGCAGGCAGTTCAGCGTGGCCACGGAGCCGACAGCGGCGCAGGCCGCCTGGCGGATGAAATTGCGCCGGGTGCGGAGGTCGGACAGGTAATTCGATTTCATGGCAGGGTTATTTCTGGATGGCGTATTCGGCGGAGGTGAGGATGAGCTGCACGATCGCTCGCACCCGGTTGCTCATTTGGACGTTGGTGGGGGGTGAAGAGAGCGGGAAGTTGGTGTCGTTGGCGACGAATGTGGTGATGGCGAGGTTCGAAGCGCTTTGCGGGCTGGCGGCGAAAGTGTTGCCACCGGTGAGCAGGGCGCCGAGTGTGCCGACCAGCGCTTGAATGCCGGTGGAGGCATCGGCCGTCTGGGCCTGGGTCATATACGGCCCCAAGTCCATGACGATCGACCCGCCGCCGCTGGAGAAACTCGTGTAACCGTTGGTATTGCCGGCATTGACGATGCCCGCGGAGATGCTGTTCGTCAGCGTCATGGTGTTGGACGCGTTGGTTAATTCGAACTCCGGTGTCGTCAATCCAGCATTGGCGATGGCGCCAGGAAACGCGTAATTGGGATAGTAGTAGTTGAAGACCGTCGGTGAATCGAGCGGGGTCTGGATAAACTGGGTGGTATAACCGAGATTATAGGTGCCCAGATCGATGGTCGCTGTTCCATTGCGCGTCCAGTTGGAGACGTTGAGGGGGTAGGCGGCGTAGCCATTGGTGCTCTGGGTGCCTGTGGTGAGTGTGGAATTCACCGTGATCGTGAATTCGTTGGGAGCCAAACTGGATTTTGTGGCGGAGGTATCGGTCACCGTATAGAGGCCGGTGGGGAGGGCAGTGGGGGTGTTGCCGACCAGGATGTCGATCCAAACCGAATTGCCGGCGTCGAGATTGTTGGCGCCACTCGTCTGGAAAGTAACGGTGGAGGTGCCGGCGCTGGTCGTGACCGTGTAACCACCGTTAAATTGAGGCCAGAGCGCCGTGCCGCTGGTATTGGTGCTGGGAGCGGAAGCCAGCGTGACGGTAAACTGGCTCCCGGTGGAGGTGGCAATGGTATAAACTCCATTGTAGGTCCCGCCCGAGATATTCCCCGTCCCGCCCGTGAATTCGAGATAGATCTGGTCCCCCGCATTGTGTCCCGAACTGCTGACCGTAACAGTCGTGCCAGTATTACTGAAGGATCCGGTGGCGAGCTGCGGATTGCTAATCGTGAAGTTGTTCGGCGTAAAAGCATTGCCACTGGCGCCATTAAAGTTTGCAGCGAGCGGAACCGTGAAGGTCGTCGAGGTCGCGCTTCCGACGGTGTATTGCTGCACGGTGTTGTAGGGCGATGTCGTTCCGAGCGTCCCGCTCGTGAATTGAATATTGACCTTGTCACCCGTCTGGTAACCCGGGGCAGTAATGGTCGCTGTGGTGGTCGCGACGGTGTAACTGGGCGTGGTATTGGCCACCGAATAGCCCTGGCTGGGCGGTGGGTTGGAACCGGCATCGACGATGGTATCCAACTGAATGACATCATTATTGACCAACCGGTGGGCGCTTGGCGTGGTAACCAAAATGGGCTGGCCGCCCAGTTCCCGATAGGTGCTGTTGGCAATGCCTGTCACCGGGAAAGCGCGCGCGGGGCCGGTGATGCGGAGCAGGGGCTCACGCTGTTTGCCAAAGGTGGTGGACGAGGCGGCCGCGGAGGAGTTGCGGGCTTCCGGGTCGAGCAGAATGGCCCGGATGGTATCTTTCAGGTCACCGACCACTCCCGTTTGCACGCCGTCGACGTTTTGCACCCCATTGAAGGCGCGGACGACGCGATACACATATGCTGTCGAGGGGTTGCTCTCGACCAGGCGCTGGATGAGCTGGCGGCAGAAGAAAGGCCCGACGTTGGCGTGGTTGGAAAGGAGGCTCAACGCCGCTTGCAAATCAATCAGGCCATTCAGGTCGTAAGCGTTCGTGACCGTTGTATTGACCAAATGCCCCTGGCCGAGAACGGGGTCCATCGTCTGGACGACAATCGGATTCCCTGTCGCCGTCGTGGACGAACTGGTGAAGGTGGAGGCAGGCAGTACGGCATTGTCCAGGATCGGCTTCGCCACCAGAGAATGCTGGTTGGGGTCGAGCACCATCGGATCGAGCCAATCCGCGACCGAACCAAAATTGGTTGGCAGGCGGCCATTGGACTGGGCGGCTTGCCCCCAGCCCCAACCGGTCATGACGGCGGCCATTCCCGTAATTTGGGTCTGGTTGTAAGTCGGAATCGGCTCCCCATTGGTATCCAGGACGAGTGTTCCATCTGGCCAGAGGCGATAGAGGCCGATGGAAAAGAGCTGCATGATTTCCCGGGCGTAATTCTCATTGGGGTGCACCCCGGTCAAGAGATTTCCCGGTCCGTTGAACAGCATGTTCAGGTAGTCGCCCATCGCGATGGACAGGGTGGTGTTCTGGAGGAGCGTGGAGTAGTTCGTGAAGCTGCTATTGAGGAGGGTGTCGTAGTAGGAGGCCTGCGGCTCGGCGAGGTTGTTGATCCCGCTATTGTTATCGGAGACGACGATGATTTCGCTGAGGGCAAAGGCGATACGCTGGCGCAACTGATCCGGTGCCGTTACGGCATTGGTCCACCAGGAGTTGAACATCAATGTGCTCTGATACGGGTTCTGGGGGTCGGCACTGAGATGGTTGAGCACGTAGTTGGTGTTGGTCGTCGCCGCGAGCGTGAATTGATTGTCGATCCAGGCGCGGAAACCGTTGGCCTGCACATAGGCGATGTCCGAGGGACTGGCGCCGAACGTGGCTTGGTTGAGGAAACGCGCCGCGCCAGCCACGGTGGCGTGATCATCGGTGAACGAGGGATAACTCGGGACCGCGGGAGGCGTTTGGGAACCTGCCGTCAGGGCGAACGATCCGGTAATCTCGCCCGCGGGATTACTTTGCGTGGCCACCGTGAGGTAAGCCGCACCGCTGGTCAGGGTGGAAAGATTCGAGATGGTCCAGGTGTAGCCGCCATCGGAGGTTTTCTGCGCCGGGAAATTTTTGTCCTGAGCGTCGAGATCGAAGAGCAGCGTGGGGGAACCCACTGGTCCGGTATATACACGCCGCCAAAGGGTGCCGGAGGTGAGACCGGAATAGTTCAGGTGCAGGAGGCCGGTGGAGCCGTTGACGGATAGATAGGCGCCGCCACTGGCTTTGGTGGGCACGGAGAGGGAGGCCGCCGGGGCAAGATTGGCGAGGTAAATGGAACCGGCCGTGTTGGTGGTGGTGGGGTTATCCCATGGCCACAAGTTGGCCGCAGGGACAACGCCTCCAACGCTGGCTTGCGCCGGGCCGGCACCGTTGGAGATGCCGCCACTGGATCCCGTGGGGTCAAGGAACCAAGCCACGGAAAGATTGCTGCTCGCTCCGCTGGAACCGGTATTGTGCAGCACCTCGAAGTAGTAGTTCTGTCCGGCAGTCAGCGACAGCCAGAGCGACTGTTGATTGGTTTGCGTGCCCCAAGTGCGGGAAGCGGTTCCTGTGGGTCCGGTTACATAGGCCCGGCGAATCAGGTTTACCTTTTGGTTGTCGTCGGAGATCCACAACTCGGCGGCATTGCTCGCCGCGATCCAGAAATAATAATTGCCTGTGGTGGGGGCCGTGAAGTAGCCGCGCAGACGTTCGCCGGTGTTGTTCGCATAGGTGGCGGTGTCCTCCAGCGTGGTCAGAGTGGCGTCGGTGGTGGTGGGGGGTGTGGTGGACGTTGGGATATTGTAGACGTTCGCCCCCGCGAGACCGGTCCAGATTTCCCGTGTGATGTTGCCCGGCGGATCCGTCACCGTGAGGGTGACGGCGGAACTACTGGAGCCGCCGCTGTTGGTTACGGTGACCGTGAATTGGTAGGTGCCTACCGCGGGCGGGGTGCCGCTCAACGTGTTTCCAGTCAAGGTGAGCCAGGCGGGCAGATTGCTGGCGGTAACGCTCGTGGTGCCGTTGCTGCCGGTGATGGTGTAGGTGAAGGGCACGCCTGTGCCGAGCACGTAGGCGGTGTTGATCGAGCTGGTCACGGCGGCGGCAGCGGCGGCGCCAAAACCGGTGATATTGGGGTAGAGGTTGGCGGTCGGAATGACCTGCTCGGACATGTCGTTGTTGTACCACTGCAGATGCACCTCGTCGGCGGTCGTACTCGTGGAAAGATACTCAAGCTTGATGTCGTAAAAGACGCCGGCCTGAAGATTGATCGCCGTGCTGATTCGATCGGTCACGCCTTGGGTCACCCACTGGTCGATGATCTTTTGATTGTTGACCCAGAGCCGGCACCCTTGGGTGCTCTTGACGGAGAAAAAATACGGTTCGGTGAAAGTGGCCAGCACCTGGCCCGTCCAGCGCGCGGTGAAGGGCGAAGCCGCCGCGACGCCGGAGATGGGCGCGGTGCCGTTCCAGACGAAGTCGACCGTGGGATCGAGCCTCGTCCCGGCTGGGGTATTGTAAGGCGTAATGACGACCGTCCCGCCCGCGGCGGTATTGGTTCCAGGAACAGTTACGCTGCATTGGCTGCCGGCATTGAAAATGACGGTGTAGTTGGTATCGAAGGCGCCCCCGGAAAGGTTGCCGGTAATGAACTGAAGATTGAGCACCGTGCCGGCGGCGATAGGCGTAGAGGGTTGGGTGGCGGCGTTGGTGTAAGTGATGATGGCTTGATGGGTGCTCCCATTGTAGCTGTAGGTGGCGACGCCATCGCCGAGATTGGCGGCGGTGGGCGGGGTGGGGGCGTAGGTGGTATTGGCCCCATTGAAATAGCTGCCGGTCAGACCGGTGCCCGCGGGAATGACGGACGGATAGAGGACGATGCTGGCGGAGGCGGGCGAGCCCAGCGCATAACCGCCGCCCGCTTGCGCCGTCACGATCACGGTCGTCGTGGAAAATTGCGCGGGATTGTAGAGCGGGGTGACGTTGAGCGGGATCGTATTGACGCCCGCAGGGAAAGTCACCGAACTCGGCAGGGCTGTGTAATCCACACCCGCCACGGCTGTGCCGGTAACGGTGAGGGGCACGGTGATGGCATTGAACGATTGGTAGCCGGCGCGAGAGATGGTGATGACGGCAACGTTGGTTGCGGCGGCCGTGGAACTTTGAGGTTGGGAACCGGTCGGGTCCGTGGCGTTGACGGTGACGGTATTCTGGGTGGAGAGAGCGGTGGCGAGGGTGGGGGCGGTATAGCTGGTCTGGCTGGTAATGGACGTGCCGAGCGTGTAGCCGAGGATGGATTTGGCCCAGTCGGAGACACCGTCATTGGCCGTGGACTGATCCTGAACGAGGACGTGATAGTAGGTGCCAGCCGACTTGGCGAAGGTGAAGGTCTTGTTGGTACCATCGCCGACCACGGTGGAGCCGGAGACATTCTGCCAGTTGACCGGGTTGAGGGAAGTGGTGGCTTGGGCAGTGTAGAGCTTGTGGGCGACGGTGGGGAAAGTCAGGGAGACGTTGCCGCTGGCCGAGGAGAAGGTGGAAACCTGAAGCTGGGAATTGGGCAGCAAAGGGTTGGTGCCGGCGGGCAACTGATTGGTCAGCCAGGAGGCCTGAACCTGGCTGGGGTTGATCCCGTAGTACATCTCCCAGACGCTCTGGTTGATGCTGGTGTTGATTTGCGCCCGGGCGGCGGAAGCGAAAGCGCCATAAACGGCGACAAAGGCCAGCAAAAGCCGGACGGTGCGCAGGGAACGGCCAGACAGGAATTTGGCTGCTAACATAGGATCAGGGTTGGAGGGTTTTCGGTAGCGATCGCTCGCTCACGAGGAGACCGGGCTAGGGGTTTGTGGGAGCGGAAACTGCGCCGCAAGAATTGGCGCGAAAGGGGATACCCAAAAGCCTTGCGAACCGCGGACCGCGCGGCGTTCGTGCAAGACGGACAATGGTAATCATTGGGGGCTGAATACTCGAGTCGAAGCGTCGGGGTCTGATTGCTGGGAGAGCGAGACCAACCGACAGATAAACATATTAAATATTTGTGAAGCGTCGTCGAGGAATAATTTTGCAAATTATTCACGATGTTTGAGAACCACCGCCCCGCATCGGCGCAATTCCTCACGGGTGGTGGAGCACGACCACCCCGGCTCGGCCGTGTCCTGAAATTCGCCATACCGAGGTCTGTTGACCGGCTTTCACTTTGCTGTTACTGAGCCTTCGTGCGCCGCCTGACCCCTCTCATTCTTTTCCTCGCCGGAGGCATGGCTCTCGCCCAAAATGCCCCAGTTCCTGGGTTCGGACCTGCACCGGCACCTGCACCCGGGCCAGCCGGTGATGCGGCTGCTCCTGCGCTGCCGCCGGGAGCTTCGGCAAAGATCAAGCTGCAATTTCCCAACACGGACGTGAAAGAGGTGCTCAATTTCTACGAGCGCCTCACGAAAAAGCACCTCATCGTGGACAATCAGGTTCAGGGACAGGTCAACATCGTCGTGCCCGGCGAGATTCCGGCCGAGGAGGCGATCCGCATCATCGAGATCAATCTGCTCTTGAACGGGTACACCATGGTGCCGGTGGAGCACAGCGACATCATCAAGGTCATTGGCGCTGGAAAGAATCCGCGCACGGCTGCGGTCCCGATCATTTCCGACGAGTTGCAATTGCCGGACGGTGAGCAGGTCGTGACCTACATCGCGAAATTGCACTACGCCGATCCGCAGGAAGTCCAGCAAGCGCTGGGCACGTATGTCGTTCCGGCTCCGGGCGGCTTCACAAATATCACGGCGCTCCCAAAATCGCAGACGCTCCTGATCACAGAAAATACCGCGACGATTCGCGGACTGCTTCGCGTGCTGCATGAAATCGACGTGCCGCCGGCGGAGGTCGTCAGCGAGTTCATTCCCTTGGAACGCGCGGATGCGAAGGATGTGCTCGAAAAGCTCACCACCATTTTTGAAAAGAAGGATGCCGAGAAAACAGCGGTGCCGGGGGCGCGCCCCATTCCGGTCCCGCAGCCCACGTTGCCGGGCGTTCAACCGGGCACGGTCGCCGGGGAGGTGACAGGCGGTGGCTCGGTGGAACTGCGCAGCCTTTCCGAGGACTCCATCATTGTAGGCAAGATCAAGCTCACGGCGGATGTCCGCACGAACCGCATCCACGTGGTCACCCGCCCGGTGAATATGCCGTTCGTCCGCAAATTGATCTCGGAGTTTGATGCCTCGGTTCCCTTTGGCGTGCCCGTGACGCGGCCGTTGCGCTACATTTCCGTGGGCGATGTGCTGGATGTGGTCGTCAAAGCGATCACGGATCCCGGGATGAAGGAAGAAGGGGGAGGAACCGGTGGCACGAGCAAACCGGCACAGCAAAGCAGCACGCCGAATCGCGGCCTGGGCGCGGGTGGCGGCGGCGCGACCAATGTGGGTGGCAGTGGCACGGAATCATCGAGCGGGAGCGGCTCGAGTTCGATCGGGAGCGAAGAGCTTTCCACCACCGCCGTCGATACGACGCCCGAGGCGCGGGTCATCGGAACCACGAAAATCATCGCCGACAAAAACGCCAACGCCATCATCGTCATCGGAAGCGCGGACGTGAAAGCGAAAGTGTTTCGTTTGCTCGATGAACTCGACCAGCGCATTCCGCAGGTCATGCTCCAGACGATCGTCGGCGAATTGAACCTCGACGCCAAGGAGCAGTACGGGGTCGACTACGTCTTGCGCAACGCCGGCCTGGGCCTGTCTCCGATCGTCTTGAATGGCAACGGGACTTCCACGACGACGAACAACACCTCGACGGGAACGGCCGCTGTAGCCACGGGATCGAACAATGCGGGCACCTCCACCACGACAAGTCCCACCACGACGACCACGAACGGCACCACGACGGGTACGACTTCCGCCGGAAATTTTGTCGACCTCTCCAGTGGCGCCCCAGCCTTGAATTTCAACAATTTGCTGAGTCAAAATACCTTGAAGGCTGTGGCCGGCGCCGGCGGCAGTGGTGTTTCCGGGTTTATCGCGGCCGGCAATTCGATGACGGCGATCGTGACCGCCTTGATGAATACGAATCGCTTTCGGGTCATCACCCGTCCGAGCGTTTTCACGCGGAACAACAAGAAGGCGATCATCGCCTCCGGGCAGGAGATTCCCGTGCCCACGAGCATCCAAAGCGCGCTGAATTCCGTGTCCACCGCGAATAGCGGCCTCGTCACCCAATCGAGCGTGGAATTCAAGAACATCACCCTCCAACTCGAGGTGGTTCCCTTGATCAATTCGGATCGCGAGGTTTCACTCGATGTCCTGCAAAAGCTCGACCAAGTGTCCGGTTCAACGACCATCGACGGCAACGCCATTCCCAATATCGCCACCCGCTATGTGAAGACCAGCGTCACCGTTCCCAACCAGGGGACCGTGGTTCTCGGCGGCCTGATTCAAGAGAGCTTGAACAAGACCCGCTCGGGCATTCCGTGGCTGAGCAATATCCCGGTTCTCGGTTACCTTTTCAGCAATACGCAGCGGGAAAAAATCCGCACAGAACTCATCATCCTCATTCGACCGGAAGTTAGTTGGTCTCCTCCGGAAGCGGTGCAGATTCGCGAACGCGCGCAGGAGATCCTGACTATGGATCCGGATTTGGAAAACGGCTTGTTCCCGAAAGGTGTTCGCGTGGCGGATCCATCCGAAAAAGCGGCGACCCCGGCGCCCAGGAAGCGCTCGTCAGGCCGCAATGGTTCCACGCCAGTACCGGCCACGCCCTCGCCGGAAACCGCGGCGATCCCGGCGTTCCGCGTCCAGTAACTTAGTCGGTTGCTCAGCGCGCCGCCGATTTCTTCGGCGCCTGCGGCGGCATGTCGCCCTCATATTCCGCCAGCCAGCGCGGTTTTGGACAGTGCCAATGATGGATATGCGGGCCGATGACCACGGTTGGCCAGCCATCCGGATAGCGGGACACGACGGAATAGGGTGGCCCGCTGATTCTTTCCACGGCCGTAATCCCGTAGCCACGCTCCAGCGGCATCACGTATCCGCGCGCGACCCACTCCGCGACCAACTGATCGTGATAATTGGTCACGCGAAAGCGGGTGAACGTGTTCTGGCAACCGCAAAGTAAAAGTGCCGCGGCTGTGAGGGAGAGGAGGGATGACAGCTTCACTGCGCGAATGATGGCAAACCTGCCATGCCACCACAAGAGTCTTGCTCATCAAAGCGGCGGATTTGCCGGGGTATGCACCGAAACGCCGCATTCAGATACCCGGGACTAATATCGCGTTGACGGCGGCGCGTGCTTCCGCACAATTACGGAGCAATTGTGGCAAGCCGCAGCGGCGCGCGGCTTCCTCCCATGCTCCATCCACGCTGCCATCCTGAACGCCACGAAAAGGACTTCCTCCCCGTCGCGGTGCACTTCCGCTGGCTGGCCCGGAGCTTCGTTTTGCTTTTGGTTGTCCTGTCGGTGGCGTGGCCTTCCTGCGGTTGGGCGGATGACACGATGTTGTACAGCTTCTCGACGAGCGATGGAGCGCCCGCTTTTTTTGGGTCGCTAGTCCTTGGGGGAAATGTCCTCTACGGAATGACCGGCAACGGCGGGAGTGAACAGTCGGGCACCATATTCAAAGTCAACACCGACGGCAGCGGTTACACCGTGCTCCACACCTTTACCAACGATGGGATCAATTCCGACGGAGCCTATCCCTTGGGATCGCTCACGCTTGTGGGTTCGGTTCTTTATGGAATGACCCAAGCCGGTGGCGTGGCCGGCGCGAACGGCTTGGTCAGCAATGGCGGCACGCTTTTCAGCATCAATATCGACGGGAGCGGTTTTCGCGTATTGCATGGCTTCACCGGCAGCCAGGTGGCGGGGAGTAATGACGGAGCCACGCCCTATGGCGCTGTGGTCGTCTCCGGTTCGACGATTTATGGAATGACCCGTTTCGGCGGGACCAGCGGCGGAGGCACGATCTTTTGTCTGAACACGGACGGCACCGGGTTCAGCCTCCTCCACAATTTCACGGGCGGCGTCAGCGATGGCACCGACCCGCAAGGATCTTTGACGTTGGGGGGATCGAAGCTTTACGGCATGACCGACGGCGGAGGGAGCAACGGCGAAGGAACGATCTTCAGCATGAATACCGACGGGAGCGAATTCGCTTTGCTCTACAGCTTCGGTTCTTTCGATAGCGGCGACGCGGATGATCCCAGTGGCGGGAACAGCCTGACGCTCGTGGGGACTACGCTCTATGGCATGACTTACTACGGGGGTGATAACCAGGACGGAGCGATTTTCAGCATCAACACCGACGGCACCAATTATCAGTTGATTTACAGTTTCGCTTTCACCGATGGCGCGTCGCCCTACGGTTCATTGACCTTCTCCGGCTCGAAGCTCTACGGAATGACCACGGGCTTCATCAGGGGGCTCGGCAACGTCTTCAGTCTGAATCCGGATGGATCTGGATTTACGGTCATCCACGCTTTTGCCGGTGGAATCGGGGATGGAAGCGCTCCGATCGGCGATCCTGTTCTCTCCACGGATGGCGCGACGCTCTATGGCATGGCCGAGTATGGAGGCACCAATAGCAACGGTGTGATCTTCTCCGCCCCGGCGATCCCCGGTCCCTCGAACGACGCGAGCCTCGCCAACATCGCCCTGAGCACCGGCACTGTGGCCCCCGACTTTGACAGCGGCGCGACACGCTATACCGCGTACGTCTCCGATACGACGAACTCCATCACCGTCACGCCGACAGTGACGGATCCTGCCGCTACGGTGACCGTCAATGGGGTCAGCGTCCCATCCGGCACGCCGAGTGCGCCGATCGGTTTGAGCACAGGAGCCAACTTCATCAATCTGATCGTGACCGCGCCGGACGGCGTGACGACCAGCATTTACACGGTCACCGTTATCCAGCTGACCAACCTGCAAAACTGGCGGCTCAACTTCCTGGGCTCCAACGCCAGCGTTGGCCCTGCCGCGGATTCCGCCGATTACGATTCCAACGGAATTTCCAATCTCGCGAAATATGCGTTTGGTTTGGACCCGACCATTCCCACGGCGAATCAGGTCCCGCAACCGATTCTCAGCGGTGGCACTTTTGGCTTTGCCTTCACCGAACCGCCCGGGATTGGCGGGATCGCTTACAGCGCGGAATGGACCATCTCCTTGAATCCTCCCAGCTGGCAGCCCGTTCCGGACACGGGCTCCGGAACCACGCACATTTTCAATGTGGCCATGGGAAACCTTCCTTCCCTTTTCATGCACTTGAAGTTGTCCGTGCCGCTCTCGCCGATCGAGCAATTGGGAAAGGATATCTTTTTTGATAACACGCTTTCCGATCCGCAGGGAATGGCCTGTGCGACTTGCCACTCTCCGGCGGCGGGCTTCACCGGACCAAATTCCCAGGTCAATCTATCGTCGGGCCCCGTGCCGGGCGTGATTGCGGGACGGTTCGGACATCGCAAGCCGCAAGCGATCTCGTACTCCTCGTTCAGCCCGTCGGGACCTTTCTTCGACGGCTCCTTGCAAGAATGGGTGGGGGGCAACTTCTGGGACGGCCGCGCTCCCGACAACGCGGCGCAGGCCCTGATGCCCTTCCTCGATCCGGATGAAATGGCGAATACGCCGGTCGGGCCGTTTCCGCCGCATGCGGGAGGTTTTTCGCCGCTCGTCGCCCAGAAACTCAGCCAGCGGCCTTACGCGGCGCTCTTCCTCCAGGTTTTTGGAAATGGGGCCTTCCAGAGCAATACCGCTTCCGCGATCTATGGTTTGGCCACGCGGGCCATCGCGGCTTACGAAGCTTCCGCCGAGGTCGTTCCATTCAGTTCCAAATACGATGCTTCCGTCAATGCCGTGCCGCCGTCCAACGATTACACGTTCAGCGATGCGGAGGAAAATGGGCGGCAGCTCTTTTTTGGAAAAGCCCAGTGCTCCCTGTGCCATTCCTCGGTGGGATTTGATCCCGTGGCGACCGTCACCAACGACCGGGATTTGTTCACCATGTTTTGCTTCTCCAACATCGGTGTCCCGAAAAATCCGAACAACCCTTACTACACGGAGACGGATTCGACGAATAATCCCACCGGTTACAACCCTCTGGGCTCCGCTTTCATCGACTACGGCATGGGGTCCAATCCCAATCCGGCCCCAGGTGGCGCGACATTTATGAACAGCACTCCCGGCGACATTGCTGCTTTCCGCGGTCTATTCAAGGCCCCGAGCTTGCGCAACGTAGATCAGCGGCCGTCACCGGATTTCGTGAAGAGCTACATGCACAACGGCGTCTTCAAGAGCCTCGCGGAGGTGGTGCATTTCTACAACAAAAGGAACATCGCGGTGAATGCTTCGGGAGCCGAGGTCGCCTTCGACCTGCGCATCGGGCCACCGCCTGGTTACACGCCGCTCTTCCCACCCCCGGAGGTCCTGGACAACGTGCAAAACGTCGTCGGCGCGCCCGCCGGTGGCATCACCCCCTCAGCCCTGACGCCGGTACCTGCGGAAACAGTGGCCGTGGATTCGAACGGCCAGGTGGGTAACCTGGGGCTGACTGCGGAAGAAGAAGCGGACCTCGTCAGTTTTCTCCAGACTTTGACCGATGGTTTTTCCGGATCCCTGCCGGGTTTCACGCCGCACCCGCCATGACGACGCGTCCAATTCTCTCGCGGTCGAGCCAACCTGGTACTTCCGAATTGGCCGGCGATTCCCGCGTTCAATCTCGCGTTGACAGCAACGCTTGTTTTCAACATACCTATTGCGTGTAATTGCGGATACTAAGCGACTCCCCATGTGCCATCTACGCCGGAACTCCCAACGCGGTTATCGCGTGTGCGTTGTTAGGCGGGTATTTTTTATGCTGCGTAAAACACCGGCCTCGCTGAACGCCATTCCACCGACCTAAAGCCGGCACCCCCGAACACCCTCATGGGACTTACCCAAACATCCCGAGCCGGTCTGATGCATGGTCTTAACCGCGCTGGCGGTTTTCACGTCGGACGTTTTGTATCGCTGTTGGTGATGCTCCTTTTGGCTGCGCAACCCGTCTTCGCCGGGACGTGGACACCATTGGCGCATACCGCCCCGAGCACCGTCGGGCACATGATGCTGCTCACGGACGGCACCGTCATGGTGGAAAACAATAACGACGGTGGGACCTACGGTCCGGCCTGGTATCGCCTGACCCCCGATGCCAATGGGAGCTACGTCAACGGGACGTGGACGACCTTGGCCTCGATGATTAACACCCGGCTGTTCTTTTCCTCTCAAGTCCTGCTGGACGGCCGGGTCTACGTTGCCGGTGGCGAATACGGCACGGGCGGCGCTGCGGCCGAAGTCTACAATCCCTTGACCAACGTCTGGACCGCGACGCCAACCCCAGGGCACACCTTCAGCGATGCGAACTCGGAAATCCTCCCCGATGGGCGCGTGCTCGACGCGCTGGTGGAAACCAATCTGCGCGGAACGATTATTTACAATCCGACCACCAATACCTTTGCCACCGGCCCCACGACCAACGGGATCCACAACGAATCCGCGTGGGTCAAACTTCCCGACGATAGCATCCTGTTCGTCGACCGGTTGACGACCAATTCCGAGCGCTACATTCCGGCTTCCAATAGCTGGATCACGGATGCCACGGTGCCGGTGTCGTTGTACGATCCCTATGGCGATGAATGCGGTCCCGGGATGCTTCTGCCCAACGGGAAGGTGATCATGTTCGGCTCCACGGGGCATACGGCGATTTATACGCCCTCGGGCAGCACAGCCAATGGTTCGTGGGTGGCCGGACCGGACTTTCCCGCGGGGCAGGGGATGCCGGACGCGCCCTGCGCCATCATGCCGAATGGCAACATTCTTTGCGCGGTGTGCCCGGTCCCGATTTCCGGGAATGTCTTTCAATCGCCGACGAGCTTTTACGAATACAACTACGTCACGAACAGCTTCACGCAGGTCAACGCTCCCGCGGGCGGTTTGACGGAAGGCGGGAGCTGCTTCCAGCGGGACATGCTGCTGCTGCCCGATGGGACGATCCTGTCTTCGCGTTTCTCCAGCCAACTCTACGTCTATAACGGAGGCGGGTCGCCGCTGGCCGCAGCCAAGCCGACGATTACCTCGATCACGCAAAACGGCGACGGGTCTTTTCACCTGATCGGCACAAAGCTCAATGGCATCTCGGAAGGCGCGTGCTATGGCGACGACAATCAGGACG
>Ga0206924_1036_pt1 | contig 34369 bp, 34 predicted proteins | sample Alteio_BWOrgHeat_61_FD_152947 | JGI IMG/M metagenome (GOLD analysis project Ga0206924, IMG submission 152947) | Enriched cells from forest soil in Barre Woods Harvard Forest LTER site, Petersham, Massachusetts, United States -... | ecosystem: Environmental > Terrestrial > Soil > Temperate forest >...
TCATAACCACGTTGAATTGCGCGCGTGCGGTCTGCTTCTTTTATTACCTTATAAAGATGACTTGGTGCAATACCTGCCTGAATATCTGTCATAATAGCATGAATATCAGCTGTGCCAGGATTATCCGATGTTAAAATAACGGTATCGGCGTATGTAGCTGCTATAGCTCCCATCATGGGTCGTTTGCCTTTATCACGTGATCCACTCGCGCCGAATAGTACAATTAAATGGTCAGTAAGTGGGCGTAATGTGCTGAGCAATGCCTCATACGATGAAGGGTTGTGTGCATAATCTATAATGCATGTTGCGCCATTGGGTAATGAGTATTTTTCCATTCTACCGGGTATTGTAGGAAATGTTGCAAGCGCTTTTTGAATAGTTGCCGGATTGATACCGTATGATTCAGCAATAATACATGCAGCAAGAAGATTAGATGCGTTATAATGTCCAATTAACGAAGGGCAACGGTATGTTGTATTTTGAGAAGTAATGGTGACATACCCATGCAAAGAGAAATCTTGAGCAGATTTTTCATGCATGTCATTAAATCCATAACGTGCTATGGGAAGGGTGATATTGTCAATAAGTGAAGCGCAGCGCTCATCATCGCCGTTGACATAACAAAGAGCATTGGATGTTAGATGGTTAAAAATCTGACATTTTGCAGAAAAATAATCATCCATATTTTGATAAAATTCTAAATGTTCTCGTGCAATATTAGTAAATACAACACGATCAAATGCTATGGTGTCAACACGATGCAGCGAAAGTGCTTGTGCAGCAACCTCCATAACCACATGCGAGACATTTTGCTCAACGCATAGTTTTAAAAACTGGTGTAAATAATCAGGTTGTGGCGTTGTTAAGTTTGCAGGTATTTCATGTCCATTAATGCTATTGCTCACGCCGGTAATACGTGCAACAGAAATACCAGAGAACCGTAAAATGTGCTCTAGAAGGTATACGATGGTTGTCTTGCCCTTTGTGCCCGTAATGCCAATGCAAGAAAGTTTGTGTGCAGGATATTCTGCTGCTGCAGCACTCAAAGATGCGAGTGCTGCGCGTGTATCTGGCACTCGTATAAGGTGTGCATTACTTTGAGCTATATGCGCAAGAACAGTATCCGGGACGATACTTGTTTCTTGAATTACAATAGTGCGGGCACCTTTTTGTAATGCAAGAGGAATATACTCTACGCCATTCTGTTTTGCACCTTCTATGGCAACAAAAGTCGAATGCTGTCCTACATTATCAGTGTGGCAAGCAACAGGAAAAATAGACGGCACATGCAGCGTGTTATTCATGTCAGCATACTCGCATTATTCTTGTGCAATTGCCGTAACAATATCTTTGCGTATGCGCGGTAGCAATATAAGCAACCCTGATAGATTAATAAACAATAGCAGTGCAAGTGGAATGTCACCAAGATCAAAAATAGCATTTGGATCTGCAAGTGCGCCAAAGAATGATGCAGCGCAATACGCAATGGTGAACAAATGCACGAGATGGCCGCCGGTTAAATAGAGCCATGCAGCGCGTACGATATATGCATAGGTAACTAACACACCAATACCAAACGTGATTGCAAGAAAGCTTACAATCCAACCACCATACACACCAAACACGGTGTTGAACGATGCAATGGTTAGTTCAGTACTTGTCAGGCCATTATTCCATACGCCACTTACTATAATGCACAACGCAACCAAAAAGCAGACCAATGAACTAATAAAAGTGGTAAGCATGCCCATAAGGCCATTGTGCATAGAATCGTTTTCACCTGTGAAGCCGAATAAAATAGCGGCGGTTCCCAGGCCAGATTCCGTTGCCATAATAGAGCGATTCATGCCATAACGAATTGCTTGTTGCACAGCGAAACCTGCAGCTCCTCCGGCAAGGGCATGAGAGCTGAATGCATTGGTTATAATAAGATATAATGCAGGGATAATTGCTTGGTAGTGGTAGCATATAATGGCGAGGGAAGCACTAAAAAAGACAATAACTTTGATAGGCACAATTTTTTCAGAAACTTTTACGATACGTTGTGCGCCACCCATTAAAATATAAGCAACAAATATAACAACGCCTACAGCAACGTACAACTTATCTATTCCCCATGTTGCAGATAAACTTAACGCAACTGAATTAGCTTGTATGGCATTACCAACAGCTAATCCAAAAAATACACATGCGCTTGCATACATAAAGGCCAAAAATTGGCCGCCATAGATGTTGCGAAGGTAAAGCATTGGGCCGCCAATAGAGGCTGAGCTCGTGGCTTTAACACGTGAACCATACAGAGTACTTATGTATACTTCTGCAAAGCGAATTGACATAAGAATAAATCCAAAAAAGAGAATCCAAAATGCAGAACCGGGACCGCCCGCATAGATAGCCGTTCCTACCCCTGCAAGGCTACCATTTCCAATGCCCATGTTAAGGGTATTAAGAAATGCTTGCACAGGCGTCATATCACCAGATGTTTTTGCTTTAGCGGGTGTGAGCGCCTCACGCCATGCGCGGAAAAAGAAGCGAAATTGAATACCTTTAAGAGCAATGGTGTAGATTGTACTCACCGCTACTACAAATAACATAAGTGGTAAACCAATTACCCAAGATCCGAATGACGTTATATGTGCAAGTATCTCCACCGGTATTCCTTTTGAATAAAGAGATTGTTAGTGTATTTTTATTATATGATATTTATATAACTTATATGTAACACACTATACTACTTTTGGATATATATGAAAACAGCTGCTCTTGATATTGGAGATGTGTGGACAGGGGTTGCGATTTCCGATCCACTTGGTATTACATGCCGTCCGTACACAACGGTGCGCGCAGAAGATCTTGTATCATTCATTACAACATTTATACGTGATGAAGGAATTACTACTATTGTGGTTGGCCATCCACAGACATTGCGTGGTACCCTGAGTGAGCAAACTAAAAAAGTTGAACATGCTAAGGATGTGTTGCAAGAACAGTTTAGTGCTATTACATGGGTTTTATGGGATGAGCGCATGACAAGCAAGCAGGCTGCAACCATTAAGCAAGCAAAAACAAAAGAAGACAAAAAGATGCAGCATGCAATTGCGGCAGCATTAATTTTGCGTACCTATCTTGATAGCGTGGCATGGAATCGTGGCAATTGACATAGTTGATTGTCTTGAATTACCATGAAGCATAAGAGAGTGTAATAGTAGTTATCCGCGCAGCTGCCGACGCAGCAATAAAAAAGGAGGCGTGGGGATGAAGTGTAATAAGTGCCATGGATTGATGGTGCTCCAAGTTTTTTTTGATCATTTCCTTAATTTTGAAGGCTGGAAATGTCTGAATTGTGGAAAGATCATTGTAAAAAAGGAGAAAAGCATTGAGTATGATTCTTTCAGTATTTTTTATCAGCAAAATAAAATAAAAAAGACATAATAGAGATTGACGGCATTGGCTGTCATGCGTACGCTATACTTATTATTTTATTACTATTATCTGAGTTAAACGCGTATGCTCTTTTTGGCAGTTCAAAGCACGTATGATGCAGTTGAGTTAGGTCTTTTTGATTCGAGTTTTTGTATTGGCAAGCAGTCTGTTTCTAAAATTGATGCGAGCGCACAGTTAATTCCTATTTTGGATACTTTGTTGCGCCATCACGGCGTTCGCTATCAGGAGTTGCCTTTTTGCGCAGTTTCTCAAGGGCCCGGCCCGTTTACTACGCTGCGTACCGTTATTGCTACTATGAATGGTCTTGCGTATGCAACACACATTCCTCTGGTGGGGGTTAATGCGCTTATTGCGCTTATACACGAATATGACTCTTTAGCGCAGCACAATGTATGCGCTCTTTTGCAAGCGTTTAGCGGTGATGTGTATATGGGGTGGCGTTTAGCAGGGGCATCTGAGGTGCAGGTGCGCGTTATAGCGCTTGCGAGTCTTCCATCTTACATTCAATTGGCACAGGTTGATCAGGTCCATATTATTGGTAACGGTGCATTGCTTTGCAAAGACATACTGTTTTCAGATTCTATTAATAGTGTTATTAATACTACATCTTTTTTGCATAGTTCTTTAGATGCAATCGCTCAAAATGGCTATGAAGAATGGACAAAAAAAAATAGAGGGTCACTTTCGTTGCGACCGCTCTATCTTAAAAATCATCCCGCTCAAAACTAGTTATTTGCGTTCTTTTTTTTCTACTTCATCAAAGGCACTTAGAAGGCCTCGGAATACTCGAGGTTGAGGTTTTGGTGCTAGTTCTATGCCTAAAAGGGTAAGCTCATGTTCTATGATATTTATTGCTATTTCTTCTTGAGTTAGCTTTTGTGCTTTTGGTACATGAATGGTCTGTGTTTTAGATGGCAAAGCATGAGTTCGATAAGGAGCTCTTCCTCTTCTTTTTGGTTGAGCACTACTTGCTTGGCAAGCAAGAGGAGCTTGAGGTTGTTGTACTTGCTCTACTTTTATTTCTTCTGCTAATTTTTTTTCTTCTACCCATTGCCCTACGAGTTGTAAAAACTCATTAGGGAGTTCTTGTAGAGGAGCAGGTTGAGTTTGCCTTAGATGAGGAACTCTTCCGCTTATTTTTGCTCGGCGATGCAGCTCTTTTTGATCTGAGGGAGATTGTCTTTCCATACCATAAGAAACGATAGGCGTTAGTGCAAAAAACACTAAAAGAGCGATATTACGTTGTTCCATGAAGACCCTTTAAACAAACTGAATTATTATTAAATCCAGTTTGCCGCATTTTTAGAGCTTTGTAAAGGGAATTTTGCGCTGTTCTACTACTCTTTTGCTCCGTATTGCCGTAATAATAGCTCAATGTTGATGTACCTTTTCTCAAGAGCATGCTGCAATGGGGTTCCGGTTACTGGTGAAAGCATGGCATTTGGATTGGCTCCTTCTTGCAGCAAGGCGCGGACAAGAGCAATGTTATTAAGATCGATGGCGTGTATAAGAAGGGTACGTCCATATTGATCAGCATCCTGCACATTGGCACCTGCACTTGCCAATAATGGTACAAAGCGAGGGTCGCGCTGCCCATAGATAACCTTTTCAAGTAAAGATGTCGCATTTTTTTTTGCTTAAGGTCATTTTCTTATTAAGGAGCATTTCAAGAGCGGGCACTTTATTGTGAGCAATAATGGTTTTCAACCCTTCTTGAAGGAGTGACTCTGCAAATGAATCTGGCCCTTGTTCATGTACCCATGCAAGAAGAGGCTCAATGATGTCTTGATAAGCATCATTGGTGGCATTTATGAGGGTGTAGGTATACGGCAATGTTTCTTTATAGCGTTCGATGGTATTAAAGATTTCATATTGAGCTGTGCGATTTTGTTGGTATGTATGTGCAGCTGCAACAAGAAATAATAGTTTTTGTGCGGAACTGAGTGAGGTTTTATCTTGTTCCATTAAAAGTTCTATAATGTGTTGGCGAGTGACGGGATTACCTTGCTCAAGAAGTGAGGCAGCGCCATCAATATTACCAGAAATAAGAAGAGGCGTAAGGTAGTTAAGTGCTTCCTGTGGATTAAGCGATTCTAAAGGACGCGATTGTTCTGTTTGTTGATCGGTATTTTTGTTTTGGGCAATGATACCGCGTACGTGAAAAAGTGTAATCATAGAACATACAGTAAAGATACCAATTAAAGTATGTATATTTTTGTGAGTAGCATTCATGATATTTCCTCCCTTTTTAAAATCATTATCATGATAAAACAATGTAACGTGTGTCTTAGTATCTTTAAGTTTAATAAGATAGGTACTCTAATATCAACAAAATAAAAGTGCTATTTGAATTGGCCTGGTGCGAATGCTTATAAAGAGCGTATAATTCCTGTAGCTACAGTTATTGCAAGATGTGCTCGCAATATAGTAGGTGTCAGGGCGCAGAAGGGAATATTATTTTTATGTAACATGTTTTTTTCTTCGTGTGTAAGATCACCTTCAGGTCCTATAATAAGACATATTGATGAGGGCTGTTCTTCATATAGGTGTGTTATTATACTTCGCAGCGGTTTGCCCGTTGGGTCAAAAAAGAGACGGAATGACGAGCGCTCTTTTTCAAGAGCATCTTTAAGTGGGATTGGTGGATGAAGTGTTGGTAATCCATACCATTTTGCTTGTTCTGCTGAGGCGATTACGAGGCGCTCTAAGCGCTCTAGCTCTTGTGCGCCACCCCAAGCTCGCTGTACTTTAGCAGTTGTTACCAGTTGAATGGCATTTACACCGCAAGCAGTAATAGTAGTTATAGCATCGCCTAAATCATCTTTTTTTAGTAACGGTACTATGCATGTGACGCGTGGTTTTAATAACGTATTACTGTGGCTTTCTATAATGGTAAAAACAAGTTCTTTTTTATGGACAGTGGCTAACTGAACGCGCATATGCATAAGGCGATCAAAAAAAATACATGTTTCGCCAATAGAAAGACGTAAGACGGTAGTAATGCGAGGAATAAGTATCTTGTCTTGGAGCGTATATAAAGATCCAATAGCCGTTTGTTTATGTGTACTAGATAAACTCGGTATAAAGAAAGCAAATTCATGAACGTTGGATTGTTTCATAACATATCTAATCATTAAAAAAGATAGCTGGAAGTATATAGTAAACTGTACCGTTTTACTTGAAAATGTCGAGGTTAATGAGAGTAATTATAAAAAAAGGAGGAATGATGCCACACAAGGAAGCTTATTTTGGAGAAGTTATTGAAAGTTCATTGACCGGTTTTGTGGTGCAAAGTTGGGAATGGGATCATGCGCCTCTCTTTGGCTCACTTGTTATGATTCGCGAACGTGATTGCATACTTTTTGGCGTTGTGCATCAGATTGTTATTGGTTCCATTGATACTATTCGTACTCCCTTTGCGTATCGCAAAACACATGAAGAGCTTAAACGTGAGCAGCCGCATATTTTTGAATTTCTAAGGACAACCTGTGCATGTGTTATTGTTGGTTATCGCTCTGGTCGCTCTCTTTTATATATGATGGCTCCCAATCCGCCCAACATACATTCTTTTGTATCTCCCATAACTCCTGAGCTTGCGCAGCAATTTTTTTCATGCCCTGATTATCTCTATGTATTGCAGGCGAGCAATGGGAGTATTAGCCACTTTGATGAATTATTGCTTGCACTTATAGCGCAAAGCATGCAGCAAGGGTATTTAGATGAGCGGGGGTTGCGCTTGTTTATGAACACATATGTATTAATAGCGGGCAATGAGTATCGCCGTATAAAATTATTTGCAAGAAGAATTCAGCATATAGTAACATTATAATCTGTTGGGGGCTTGCTATTGCGTTAGTGTTGCAGTAATGTTCTTGAATAGTAATATTATTTTTCTAACAAAAAAAGGAGTTAGATGAAAATGCGATTTTATACAGGGTTAAGTATTATATTATTGTTTTGCTTGAGTTCTTTACTCGATGCAAAAAAAATAAAATCACCCGAGCTATTGGTTGACGAGACTGTTATGGCTCAAGAGCAAGAGCTGAATAAACCATACTTCCCACCAGCTCCTCATATTCCTAATAATGACCCTTGCGGAAAACCATGCAAAAAAGAAGAAAAAGGTTGGGATTATATTATTGTTGGGGGTGGTGCCGCAGGATGTATCCTTGCGCGTAAATTGAGCGATGATAAAGTTACGAGAGTTCTTCTTCTTGAAGCTGGTAGTTATGAATTAAACAATCCTATCATTTTAGATCCAAATTGGCTTGATAATGCTAATGCATTGTTAGTAGATCCGCTTTTTGCCACAACATATCCTATAGTTCTTGGATTTTTAAGTGCGACACCATACAGTGAAGGCAGAACATTAGGTGGCGGTGCTGCACATAACTTCCTGATTGCGGTGAGAGGTACGCCAAGCATTTACAACCTATGGGCTGCTATTAGTGGCAATCCACTTTGGCTGTATTTTGCTAACGTATTAGGCTTAATGAAAAATTTAGAATCGTTTGTACCAAATGATACCACAATCAACCTTGCAGAACGTGGCTGCTGTGGTCCCATTTCCCTAGCACAATGTCCGCCCCTTGATAGTCTTTATCCATTCTTGAATCAACTTTCTCTGTATACAGGCACACCATTTACAGATGACTATAATGCTGCAAACACTGGCGATTTGAGTATTTCTGCGGTACAACAATTTATCACACCAGGAGCTCCTTTCCCTCCTTCTCCTAACGCTTGCTCGAGTACAGGAGCTATGAGAAGTTTTTCTGGTAATGAATTCTTGGAACCAGTTATTGATGAGAATGGTTTTAGTACTGATGGCAGAAAGTTACGTGTGCTCACTAAGGCACAGGCCTTAAAATTCCACGTTAATAGTCATATGCGCGTTACGTCACTTGAGTATATAGTTACCAACGCCAAGAACGAGCAAAAAGTAAAAACTGCTAAATTGAAAAAGAAAGGTGAGTTAATTTTAACAGCAGGATCTGTTCAAACGCCTAAATTGTTAATGAATTCAGGAGTAGGTCCCGCAGCGCAATTGGCAGCTGCAGGTGTTCCATTAGTACTTGATCTTCCTCAAGTAGGCCAGAACTTACAGTGCCAGTATGGTTCTTCAATGATTGTTGGTGGTTTAACGGTACCATTTGAAGCTCTAGCCTTCCTTGATGGTTCGCCAATACTACCTGCTTCTGGTGAGCGCCGTATAATGTTAATTAATACACCAATCGGGAATGATGTATTCCAAGTATTACCGTTAATTACTAACCCAAACAGTCGTGGTTCGGTAACTATTGTTGTTGATAATCCACTTGTAGATCCTGCAGTATCTATTCCGGTGTATACCGATACATCAATAAATCCTGGCTATATCTCAGATCTAGATATACAGCTTGCTGCATATAAGATTGTTAAAGCTGCTGCAGAAGCGGCGGGTGGCTTTATGATTTCGCCAACACCGGCTGACTATGCAAGCGATGCATTGCTCGCGGCTCAAGCGCGAAGTATTGCTAATGTGGTTATCCAATCGCATATTGTTGGTACAGCAATCATGGATGGTGTAGTGGATGCAGACTTACGTGTAATTGGTCTCAAAAATGTGAGAATTGGTGACAATAGTGTACAGCCACAATCGGTAAATGGTAATACCTGTTATGGCGCGTATATTATTGCCTTGGTATTATGCCAAATACTAGGTGTACCAACTCCACCAATATTGTAAAACAGTAATACGCATACGTATGCGTTGAGCATAATAAAGGACTAGGGAAGTGTGAAAAAACTTCCCTAGTCCTTTATTAACTTTACCGGATATGCTTTGCATCGATGACTTTGTTAATCCAAGATTATTTTAAGAGATTTTTTACTCTTTGCCCAATCTTAATACAGCCTGTCAAAGCCGAGGCCTTGCCTTCGTTCAAGGAAGGAATATTTGTCTCAGGTAGGCGATCTTTTGAACCTGCGGTATACTAAAAACTCAGATATATACATTATAACGTGCATGGAGTCAGGTGTGTTTAGTTTTATTAAAGAAAAACTCAGTAAGATTTATAATCAGTTTACTTCAAAGTTGTCAGCTTTGCTGGGGCGAACAACGTTAGATGAGCAAACGCTAAAAGATCTTGAAATTTTATTACTTTCGGCAGACACTGGCGTGCAAACAACGCGGGCAATTATTAAGAGACTGCAAGAGATGGCCGATGGCAGATCATTGCATGAGGTGTTGCGGGTTATCTTAATGGATGAATTACAAAAAGCACCGGCATATGCCTATGATGCACAAGTAATGTTATTGGTGGGTATTAATGGGAGCGGCAAGACTACGTTTGCAGGTAAATTAGCTCATCATTATGCGCAAAAAGGTAAAAAGGTTCTTCTTGTTGCAGCAGATACTTTTCGCGCAGCGGCGCCAGAGCAATTGCGGGTATGGGCAACGCGCAGTGGTGTAGCATTAGTTGAAGGTAAACCAGGACAAGATCCATCGTCTGTGGTGTTTGAAGGTTGCCAACGATTTAAAGATGAAAAATTCGATATAGTGATTATAGATACTGCAGGCCGTTTGCAAACAAAGGTAAACTTGATGCAAGAGCTTGCGAAAATTAATCGTGTGGTTGCAAAGCAAGTTCCCGGATATACTATGCAAACATTGTTGACTATTGATGCAATGTTGGGGCAAAATTCTTTTGAGCAGGCGAATCTATTTAAAGCATGCACGCATGTAAATGGCATTGTGCTTACTAAAATGGATGGAACTGGCAAAGGGGGCATTGTGTTTGGCATCGCAAATCAATTGAATATTCCGGTTGCTTATATCTCTTATGGTGAGGCAATTGATCAGATGACCCCATTTAATGCAAAGCAGTATGTAACAGAACTGGTAAATGAGAAGTTATGAGATGACTATCCGTCAAGCACATGAAAAAGCCACGCAGTTGTTAACAGCGCAGTATGATACTCATCAAGCGCAGCGCATTGCATGGTGGCTGTTAGAGGCCATAACAGAAAGAAAACAGGTGCAGCTCGTGAGCCAAAATGCGTATGAGCTTTCTGATGAACAACAAGCGTTACTTTTCCAATGGGTTCATGAACATATCCACGAACATAAACCATTAGCATACATTTTGGGGTGGTTACCGTTTTGCGGTCTTATTATTAACGTTAAACCGCCTATTTTAATTCCACGTCCTGAAACAGAAGAATGGGTTACACATTTTATTGATGAATTACGCGCCGCCCATATTACTTCGTTTTCTTTATTGGATGTGTGTACTGGCTCAGGGTGTATAGCGTTGGCGATTGCCCAGGCATTTCCTGATGCGCAGATTTATGGTTGTGATATAGATCCAGAAGCACTCACCTGTGCGCGCGAAAATGCAGCCAACAATAACATTACCAATGTAATCTTTAAACAATCAGATTTATTTGATGCATTCGCAGGCCAACGATTTGATTATATTGTTGCAAACCCACCCTACATTGCACATCAAGAAGCTGCATCTCTTGCACCTTCCGTTACACAATGGGAAAGTCCACAAGCATTGTTTGCAGATGATGATGGGTATGCGCTTATTAAAAAAATTATCAATCAAGCACCCGCACACTTTAATATTACACCTTCTACTCTTGAAATTACGGGCCCACACCTTTGTATTGAGATTGGCTATCGACAAGGCGCATCATTATCCGCTTATATGAAAGAGCATGGATACTATGATGTACATGTGCGTAAAGATTATGCTGGTCATGATAGAATTATTTGTGGGAGATATGGCAATGCGAGGGCTACCGCGAATAACAAATGAACTTGTGGTTGTTGCGTTGCACACAACCCATGTCACCTGTATGTGGATGCAGCAAGTAACTGCTACTCGTTATATCATTCGGGCATATCGAGTGTATCATTGCCATCATCACGAAATTGGGCGCGGTGTATTGTTTAATTCTACCTGGTTATGCACACGCATTCAGTCATTTTTAAAGGCTTATCATCTGCAAGACGCGTTTATTGCACTTATGCCCGATTCTACAAGTGTTACGCATGGTTTTATTGCATGTTCTTCAGCTCACCCATCTGCAAAAGAGTTTATCCCATATCGCACACGTGAAACGGTGCATGCATACCATTATTTATATCCACGCGAAGACCAACGTTTTATATTTTATTGGTATCGTATTGCGCATGCATTACTATTCCAATACGCATGCATAACTATTCGTGGTAATTTTAATTGTATACGCATTACTCCGCGATTTTGCGCATTAATTGCTGCATATAGCATGGTGCACGGTGCTGCTTTTAGACCAAGCCAGTTAGCTCTTGACATGGAAAGACTTGGCAACCGCATATCGCATTATTTTACCAAAGATCTTGTAAAGCGGTGTGTGCAAGGTGTAGCAAGTATTGGCGATGATCAAGAGGCATCGCTAGATGTTATAGCAGCATGTGGATTATTGCATGCTCAAAAGGATCTTTAGATGAAAGATGTTAATTTTCTGCACACTCTATCGCCAAAAGAGCAAAGGGCTATTCGCGCATGGTATTATAGAACCTGGGCTATGGGTATTATCCTATTCATCTGCATGCTTGGTATGCACATACCACAATTACATAAATGGCGTTTGCTTAAAAGAAGGCAGCAGGTGAAATGTAAAGTAGTTAGCAATGATACACTGAACAAAGAAGTACAAGCATTAGAAAAGCAGATCGCCTCTCTATCTAGTTATACTGCAACATTAAAACAGTATGAGACACAAATAACCAATTGGCGGGAACGAATAACCTATCTTTTAGATAGTGGTTTCCCTATGCAGTCATGCGATATAGATAGTAAGGGTGCGCGATCGGTATTTCATCTGAGTGCGTTAAAACAAGTTAAAGAGCTGGTTGCTGCATTAAGTGCCTACCCATCTATTAAACAGGTACATATAAATTCCCTGCAACCATTATCGGGGGATAAAGGATATATTTGTAATTGCACTTGTGAGTGGGTTGACAAGGGCAATCTCCGACCCAAGTGATGTGGGCGGCGTAATTGACATAGCATTTCTTATCATATTATCCTATCATTATCATTATAAAAAAGTTTTTGTTTTAGAGATTATAAAGGAATAAAAATGGCTATCAATCCAGTTTTGATGGGCATGCTCAAAGGTACACCATGGTATGTATATGGTATTTTTGTGTATTTACTATTTATTGGCATTAGGTCTATGCGGCCTTATGCATTGCAGTTGAAGGTATTATTTATTTTACCGGTTGCACTTTGTGCATGGATGTTGGTTCCTGTTTTTAAATATCATGATCCTTTCATGTTTGTGTATTTTATGGCCGGTATAGGTTTAGGCTTTATTGTTTGGCGCCTGTTACCCGTACAAAAATTTGTTATTGATCTTGTTACGCGAACGGTTACTTATGAAGGCACATGGACGATGCTGCCATTATTCATGAGTATTTTCGTAGTGAAATATATGTTTGGTTATATGCATGCAACACAGGCTCAATTTATTGTTACATATCCGTGGGCTGAATATGTGGTGGCCGGATGCATAGCGGGTATTTTTGTAGCGCGTACGCTGCATGTATATTACCACTATCGGCTGCTAACAAAGCAAGGATCGTAGTGCAGCGGGTGGATGTTCATAATCGCTCTAGTGCGTGTCGTTGTATGTGTATTTTTTGTCCGTTGAATGCATAAAAAAAAGGCCTCGAAAATTCGAGGCCTTTTTCGTAAATAAAATAAGTCTATTCATTTAGGTAATTTATATAGCCTACTTGCCCAAAATTGATAGGGTCACTAAGTGTTACAAATGAAATGGGTTTATCGTTTTTTATTTTAATTGCATCTATACGAATGTTAGGTCTATGTAATCTTGATGTTATAAGGCCATATGCCCCGCCTATGAGACAGCCTGAGACAAGACTCGGTAAGCTTTGTGTTCTTCCTTGCTTAAAGTCCAAACTAGCTGCACCTACCATGCCAATTGCACTGTAGAACGCTATATATGTTAATGTGTGATAGCTAAAAAAGGGATTGGTTTTATAATGTAATCGCATTTCATGCATAGAGTTACATCTTATTTCAAAAGCTCTATTGCCTGGTTTTTCTTCCATATTGTTTTGTTTTTCTTCTATAAGTTGAAGACGCTCCCATTCCCGAATCTTTTCCGCATCAGAGATTCCTTTATCAGAGATTCCTTTGATGGTTCCGGGTAAGGCTAATAAAGTAATTGCTGATAAGGTAATTTTTTTGAGTATAAGCATAGTAATATCTCCATTTAAAAAGGCTGTCTCTTACTCTGAATATACTCTATTTGATAATTTAGTCAAGGGGGGGAGCGTTTAGAGGAAGGTGCCTCTGGGGTATAGTTATTTTCATTATATGTTTTTTAGCTTTACAGGTTTGTTTCTTATTATGATAACATATCAAGAGCATTCGGTTTACCTACCAAATTTTTGCAGAGATGTTCCCTGCGACGGCAAGTAACAATTTGGCTATTGTTATTGCGCTGGATCAAATAAAAGACCCTGCAAACCTTAAGAGTGTTTTTGACTGTTATGGATGCAACTAATCATTGGTTTATTGCTGAATACCCATATATTGAAAGTTTAGCTACCGGATGCATATCAGGTATATTTATGGGACGTTTGTTATTTATATTTTTGAAATTTGATAATCGATATCAAAATTTTCTAGCAAGATCAAAAGATACATAAAAGGATCATTATGCAGCGTGTAGAAGTGCATACCAAAATATCTCTTGTTTTCTGAGTAGCACCTTTGAGTATGGTTACTACATAAAACAATGATAGTAATTACTAAACAAGGGGTAGATGGGTATGTTAAAAAAAGCCGTGTGTATATCACTTTTATTTCTAATTTCTTGCGCACATGCAATGGAGAAAAAGACCATTGAAGTTGTTGTAGAACGAACTCCTCGTGATGAGGCTGGTAGAATGATATATGCAAAAACCCCGATATTGCACTATTCCATAAACGATTTAACATCAGTTTTAGATTTGAAGCGTGCTTTGGTGTTTCAAGGACGTTTTGAGAATGAAAAAACCCCAATGTTTGCAAGTCTTATTGGAAACGGGGATTTCCAAGATGGAGAAGCATATTTATTATCTGATGAAGAAAAACTTGTGGATATAGCTCAAATGGCACATCGTGTGAGTATTTTTTCGACAATTTATAAAAAAGGCCAAAAATTCAAGCTCTATGGCAATACACCTACTTTAGCGCAGTGACAAATAAAGGAATAATGCATGTTTAATATGAATATTGGTAGGATAAATGCTGCACCTTGGATTATTTTTATACTTTTACTTTTAGCTGGCCTTAGAGCAACTCGCCCCGGTACGGTACCGCTTAGGCAAATATGGTTTATGCCTATTATAATATGCCTATGGCTCATGATTTCTGTATTTAAATACCAGCATTCTTTAGTCGCATTGGGTTGTTTTGCTTTGGGAATTGCCTTAGGTTGTTTTATTTGGCGGCTTTTGCCTCGGCAAAAATTTGTTATTAATCGTGCGGCACGGACGATTAGCTATGAAGGCACTTGGGTGATGTTGCCATTGTTTATGAGTGTTTTTATAGTACGCTATGCATTTGGGTATATGCATGCAACTAATCATTGGTTTATTGCTGAATACGCGTATATTGAAAGTTTAGCTGCCGGGTGTATCTCCGGTATATTTTTGGCAGGTATGCTGAACAGATATTATCACTATCGGATGTTAACGCGGTAAAGCGTCACCAGTGTTACGAGACTGGTCAAAAGTATAACCACTGTACTGGGCATCTTGGTATGCATGTTTTTTATCAGTTTTGGTAAACGTAAGTTTCATGTCAGACGACATATTAACAGTGGTACAATCTTTTAAAATATGTACTTTGCCCCCGTGTTCTTGTATCACTCTTTTCATACGGGCATATGCACGCCACGTTTTAGGATTTAATAATCCTTCCCAGAGGGGAAGATAGATATTTTTGATAGTAACTTGTTGGCATAGAGCTGTGAGCGCATCAAAAAGACGTTGCCGTGGGTGTAAAAGTACAAAATGATCTATGGCTACTGCACCGGTTTGCGCAACTATTTCTGACATCATTTGATAGGCAAACCAACTTTCTGGGGATGGCTTACGTGCAAGGCAGCTATCTTGTGCAATTAATGCGATAGCGCCCTGACTATGCGCACAGGTTATATGCATGGCCTCTTGTTCAATGGTATATATGCCGTTGGGAGCGGTTGTTGTATATTTGAGCATCACGCTTGTGCAACACAAAATAAGTATCAATACGAGTGCTCGTAGAGCATAACTGGCTCGTCGCAAAACCCAGGCTACAAAAAAAGCTGCTATCAATATTCCGATCAGTAGGCATGCATGAGGACGTGCAAAACCAATGGTGGCATGGGAGGGAAGCAGCGACATACACCAAAGCCATAGATTGCTTATGGTGTCCAGAATCCAAATCAGGGGCATATTGGGGATGCACAGCATTTCACTAAAAAATACAAGCACAGCGCAAAAAAGATATACAGAAAGTATGGGGCTAAATAAAAGGTTGCCCAATGGCGACCACCATGAGGTCGGTAATCCCCATGCCGTTAAAATAGGCAATGAAACTAAGGTTAAAAATGCTTGTGTGGCAATAAATTGCATAATCATGGTAATCATAAAAAAATCATAGTTCCGTTCATCTTGCTTTGTTGCTTGGCGCAGCCTAGAAGTAATCCGTATATAAAGAGGACATATCGAGGTAACTTTCATATTATCAGTAGATCCATTGCATATCTATAAAAAAATATCATACAATACTGCTTGAATAGGTTTATTTAAGGGGGATTTGGGTTATGAAAAAATTTTTCAATAAAGAGAGTGTTAAGCAATTGTGGGAGTCGGTGATGGCATCCACTAAGCGGAACATGTCTCGGGGCGCTCAATCGGTTAATCGTATTATAACATGGGCACGTGGTGACAATTGGCGCGGGAACAGGGAAAAGAAAAAATAAATTATTAGGTCAATGAGGTAAACAATGACTAATCATACCGAAGCATGTCAAGCATGCGTTGATGCATGCGAATTATGTTCAGATGCGTGTAAAAAATGTGCTGAAAATACTAAGACGGGTGCCACAGAGCATCAAGCATGTAGAACTGGATGCAAAAAATGTGTTCAGGCATGTAAAGATTGCATAGAAGCCTGCAAAGAGCATTTGAAAGAATGCGAAAATGAGGAATGCATAAAAGCATGTAAAGAATGTATCAAAGCGTGCGAGCAATGTATAAAAGCATGTGAAGAATGTGCATCTGCCTGCGAAATGACAGGAAAAGGCTGTACAGATGCATGCCGAGAATGTATTACCGCATGTCATGAATGTATAAAAGCATGTAATCGTTGCATAGATCATTCTTGTTGTTAAATGAAGCAGACTGATTTTTTTTTGCGTAAAAAGCAGTAAGCTATGTGCAGTGCATTTTTTTTGATAATGATGTGATGATAATGTACTGTTTTTAACTGTTTGGTACTTTAATGCGCATTAAAAACATAGTTTTTTACAGCTGTACGATGTTTTTTCCTATACATGCCATGGAATATAAGGATGAGCCTTGTACTGCAACGGTAATCTCCCGGGAATCTCACAAAGTATATGATAAGTGTATGGCATTTTCTACGGCACATAACACTATCTTTGAACCTTCTAAACATGAAAATTGCGTAAAAATAGTTTCCGAAGGGGAATTTCGACTGCGCACACAATTCTTATATTGGTCAGATGCAAGCGCTTATGCGACTACGGCTAAGGATAATACAAAATTAGTGTTACCATCTGCTCGATATGCTCCTATTAAAGCACCGTGTATTACCAAAAAAGCAGTGTATAATGATCGCAATAATCTTTTTTTTGTTGCTCATGGAGGAGATTATAGCAAAGCGTTGTTTGTGTACGCTATTGATACCACGAATGAAGCACAGATGGATATTAAACAAAAGACTCTGCTGTCAAAAAAAGAACCTTTTAGCATTACTGATATTACGATATTGCCCGAATATGGACTGGCAACCGTATCACGTGGCAAAGAGGTAAAAATATGGGACGTAGCTACCGCATCACATGCACGCATACTCAAACTTGATGAGCCATCGAGTCATATTGTATCTTTTTCTCCCCATACATTTCTTACAACTGAAAATTGCTTGATAGATGAAGATGAGTGTGTTCACGAGTGGGATGCCCGTACTCAATTTTGTGTTCAAAATTACGAAACCCCCTATGGCTTGCAAGCAATTATTGCCACACCAAATGGATTTCTTTCAGGAGGATATGATTGGCAAAAGGAGCATCATGTTATACAAGAATGGGAAAATAAAACAGGAACGGTGTTAAGATCATATGAAGTTAAAAGCGCATCTTTTCAATATCGATATGATGTGCCTCTTTCTATTCGCGGACTTGGTTATTATCAAAATTATGTTATTGCATTAATACAAGAGGCTCAAAAGGGCTATGTAAAAATCTGGGATAATACATCACAGAATTTGGTGCAGCAAGAATGTATTGATATGGGGAAGACGGCCATTAATCTTCCACGTGATTGTTCTTCGTTGAAATGGCAATCGAATTGGTCGAAAGAAAGGCCGGGCGTAGTTGGCTCATTGCTTACCCGTAGTAATGGCGAATTCTGGGTGATAAATGAGAACAATATTGTTAAATTATCTTTATCAAGCACAACGTAGAAAAATCGTTTATAAAATTTAAAAATTTTCATATTGTTGTGATAAAAATAGTTATTGTTAAACTAGTTTTCTTAACAATAATGTGTTGTATTAGGGGTTTTTATGTTTGTGCTGTTACTATTTTTATGTTTTTCTTTCTTATCTCAAGCAATGAATACTGATATTTATCAAATTACTAAACAAGTAACATTTCCTTCCGATATAAATCGTACAGGGATTGCAACATTATTGGCAGCAAAAAATGCATTATGTGTTGCACAAGGGGATCATGAAATTGCCGTATACGATACGGCAGCATATGTAAGTGATACCGTAGTATCATTTCCCGTGCATGATTATCCCTGTATTTTTGAAAGCCCTTTGCAAAGTTTATCACCTATGGAATATGTAACACATGTGCAATGCGCAGAAGGCAATCTATGTACGCAAGAACAATATTATGATTTTAAAGATCGATTTCCAACTTTACCCTCAAAGCGTGATGTAGCGTCATATTCAAGCTCCAAATCTGATTCTTATTCTGATTCCGATTCAGATTCTGATGATGATAAAATAAAAAGACAATCAAGCCCTTCAAAAAACGTGCATTCTACCTGTAGTAAATGTGGCTATCAAGCATCAATAACAAATCCCGATGTTGAGAGGCATAGGATCCAAATGCCTCTATTCCTGATGAGCCATTCTCATACACGCATGAAGCCAAGTGCCATGGCAAGCAATAGGCAGGGTACCCTGATTTGTGTGGCAAAAAATATACATAATTGTTCGGCAATTGAAGTGCATAGTGTTGCAGGAGAAAGTGCAGATTCATTAACATTAAAACGTTCAACTCATTTGGGTAATCATAAGTCTGCCGTAACGGATATTGCTTATTTGCCGGGTCATTGTTGTGTATCTATTTCTAATGATGCAATTAAAGAATGGGATATGTTGACAGGAAAAGAAATACGAATTTCGCCACAAGAAGTTAGGGTGCCGACTTCTATTTTTACCTCTCAGGCTCCCCGCAGTTCTGCATATACCTATTTGACACCTTATAATTCCATAAAAAGAAAAAAAGAGACAATTAAAGCTTTTTCCGCTCCGTATGGAAATAATGGCTGCTTATTACCTATGGGCAACAATGTATTAGTTGCTGCATCTCATGATGAAAAAAATTATGTAGGTGAGATTGATATGAGAATTAAGAAAATGCTATGTCATCAAACAATAATAAATAGTTCGCGTATTAATGATATAGCCGAATCATCTTCATCCGAACATCAGTATTTAGTAGGAGGAATAGAGCGCATTAAAGAGTATGATAAAAGAATGAGAGCTTCAGATGGTTCATGCAAGGTGTTCCATGAATTTGAGATCGAGTTTAATTTGAAATTTTTTTCAACTATTCAAGCAGTTACGAGCTATAAAAACTTTATTGTCGCTGCCATTACACAAGAGAGTATAATTCAAAAATACGGAACTCATGTGTATATATGGGATGTTGCAAAGCCAAATCCAATCAGCCGCACATTTAATTTTTCTAATCAAAAAATTAAACTTTCTGATTCTATCGAATCTAAAATACAAATAATTCCTTGCCAGGACGGTAAGCTTTTGATAACAGATAATTCTGGCATAACAGAATTGTCTTTGGTAAGTTGATTGTTTTTTTACTTTTTCTTGAATGCATTAGTACCTTTTTGTATATATACGTTGCAACAATAATAAAAGCAGCTATCATGTTTTTAATTGTGTACTTATTAAAAAACGCATTATAAAAAGGTATGTATGTTTTTAGTTTTATTTTTGATGTGTTCTCCCTTATTGATGAGCGCAATGAATACGTTAGATCAAGTTCCTCTCTATCAAATTACTAAAACAGTTACTTTTCCTGACCGCGAATCGTCTGGGTTGGCTACGGTTCTTTCAGTAAAAAATGCGTTATGCGTTGCACGTAATGATGCGCAGTTGGCTCTTTATGATATAGCAACTGGCGATACGGGTGTATTATTAAAAACTCCCGTTAGGCCATGCAGCGTACTGCAACAATTGTCGCCTGTTGCTCGAGTAGCGCATGCTCAGTGTATAGACGGTAATTTGCATACAAAAGAACAGTATTACGATTTTATGTATGGTGAATCTGGTCGCCATCCCGATTTTAGTAAGAATCATCCCAGATGCCATCTTTGTGGTTTTCAAGCATCGGTGACAAGTCCTGACGTTGTAAGAGAAAGAGATACGGTGAAAGGGCATTCACATCAGCATATGCAGCCGCGCGCAATAACAAGTAATGAAACCGGCACTCTCATTTGTGTTGCAAAAGATATTCATGAATGTGCTGCTTTAGAACTGCATACGATTATAGGCAAATCAGCAGATTCGTCTACGCTAAAGAATACGATTTCTTGTAAACATACCCGTTGTATAGAAGATCTTGCTTATGCACCTGACCATACGTGTGTATCTATCGACGAAAATGAGCTTACTCGGTGGGATGTCTGGACAGGCAAAGCTACCTGTATGGCAAAAAATGTCAAAAAAAACGGGCGGCTGTTATCTATTGATCAAAACATGGTATGTGCTCATGGTTGTGGCGATATAAGTTTGGTTGATATGAGAAGTCCACGCATAATGGGTGCAATATACACTAATAATTTCCGCATTAATGGTATGGCCCAGTTATCTTCAGGTAACTATTTTTTGACAGGCGGTGAGGTTGTGCATGGAGCACATTATAATTCTGTTCAAGCATGGGATGTGCGCAAAATGGATTCTTCTGAGTGCGTAGCGACGTATCCTATTCGTTATAAATCAGGTTTGAGTGTTTATCCAATAATTCACACCATTGCACAACATAATAATTACGTTCTTGCAGCAGTTACAAAAAGAAATCGTCAAATAATAGATGGCACTTTTCTGTATATATGGGATAGCCATGCTCCCGATAGAAGTGACCCTGTTCAAACAATTAAATTATCTGAAAAGATAGAACCTAATACAAGTTTATCAGTGCTTACGGATGATAGAGTATTAGTAACTGATAGCACCTGTTTTAGGGAATTAACCTTAGTAGAGTTAGAGAAATGAATCAATTGCAGCGCTTTCTTGCGCATAAAGCATACAATTTACGCGTATCATCTTTAATAGAGCCAGCGCATGCAGGTTCCGGTCATCCGACAACCTGTTTATCGGCTGCAGATATTGTTGCAGTATTATTTTTTCATGTTATGAAATACGATCCCTATGCATTTGAAAATCCTAATGCAGATCGTTTTATCTTGTCAAAAGGACATGCATCAGCATTATTGTATGCAGTGTGGAAAGAGGTTGGCATGCTCAGTGAGCAAGACTTGCTCACGTATCGTGATTTTAATTCAGTATTAGAAGGTCATCCAACATTTCGCTTTCCTTATACAGAAGCAGCTACGGGGTCTCTGGGCATTGGTCTTTCTATTGGTGTGGGTGAGGCACTTGCTGCTAAAATAGATAATCGTGATTATAGAACATACGTGCTCATGGGCGATGGCGAAATTGCAGAAGGGTGCGTCTGGGAAGCTGCAGAGCTTGCCAATTATAATACGCTTTATAATCTCATCGCTATCGTTGATTGTAATCGTTTAGGCCAGAGTGATGAAACAATGGTTGGTTATCATGCCGATGTGTATGCGCAGCGATTTGCAGCATTCGGCTTTGAATCGTATGTTGTTGATGGTCATGACATTAATGCGCTTCTTGATGTTTTCAAAAAAGCGCATGCAGTAACCGATAAGCCTGTTGCCATTATTGCAAAGACGGTCAAAGGATATGGCCTTGAAGGTATAGAAAATAAAAACGGCTATCATGGTAAAGCATTTACGCAAAAAGAATTGCCAACATTACTAGAACATTTGCGTGAACGTTTTGTAGGTGCGGTTGATGCGCCACAAGACTATGTGTGGTCACCGACATTACCAAAAGCTGAAGCACCTATTGATACGCATCCAAAAGTTGTGGTATCGCCACCACCGTATAAAAGTGGTGATATGGTTGCAACGCGTAAAGCATATGGTGTGGCACTGGCAGCTGCGGGCGACACCTGCGATCAGATAGTAAGTCTTGATGGTGATGTAAAAAATTCGACGTATGCAGACATTTTCCAGAAAGCGCACCCAGAACGATTTGTGCAATGTTTCATTGCCGAACAAAACATGGTAAGCATGGCTGTTGGTATGCAGCGGCGTGGTAAAATTCCATTTGTTTCTACGTTTGGCGCATTTTTTACGCGTGCTCACGACCAAATTAGAATGGCGGCAATTGGGCAATCGCCGTTACGGCTTGTAGGCTCTCATGCGGGTGTTTCAATAGGGCAAGATGGCCCATCACAAATGGCGCTCGAAGACATTGCACTTATGCGTGCATTACCTGAATCTGTTGTATTGTATCCAAGTGACGGAGTGTCGGCGTATGCATTAGTTGGTTGTATGGCTAACTATCATAATGGTATTAGCTATTTGCGCACCACTCGTATGGACACACCCACGTTATACAATGCAAATGAATCTTTTTATATTGGCGGTTGTAAAGTACTTAAAGAAACTGACAATGATGTTGCGTGTGTTGTTGCAGCTGGTGTTACGCTGCATGAAGCGCTCAAGGCATATGAGATGCTTAAAAAAGAAGGCATTTTCATTTCAGTAATAGATCTTTATAGTATTAAACCGCTCGATTCTGACACTCTAGCACGTCTTGGTTTAAAAAGTAGCAATCTCATAATAACGGTAGAAGATCACTATCAAGAAGGCGGTCTTGGCGAAGCGGTACGTTCAGCATTGGTAGATACAGGAATTGTAGTATGTTCGCTTGCGGTTACTAAATTACCTCGTTCAGGAAAACCAGAAGAGCTATTGGCGTGGTGCGGTATTGATGCGCAAGCCATTATAAATATGGTGAAATAGGCGTTTCGCGCACTTATGTTGTTGAAATTGTAATAAAAACAATTAACATTATATTGTTTGTTTATGATAATAGTTGCGCCTGTATTTTTTTGGAGGTTACCTTGTTTTTTTATGTATTATGCCTATGCTTTTCGTTATCACTTAGTGCAATGCATAATCTTCCTGTATTCATATATGATGTTACGAAGACAGTTTCGTTTCCTGAAGCGTATGCGGGAGTGGCTACCTTGCTGCCAGCAAAAAATACATTATGTATTGCGCGTAATGATGCACAGTTAGCACTCTATGACACAACGGATCTTAGTGAGCATGCAATAGTAGAAACACCATCGCATGAATATGCATGTCATAGAGGCTTTGCTCGTGATTCCAGGGTAAGGTATGATGTGGGAATTCTGATGAAGAGACAATTTTCTGATCATCCTGTCGACCAACGATGGCAACAACAGTTGCTAAAAAGCATGGATGGTGCTTTAAAAAAAGCAGCTCATTCTCATGATGATATGCGACCAAGTGCAATGACGAGTAATGCGTTGGGAAATATTGTATGTATGGCAAAAACTATCGACGATTGTTCGGCGTTAGAAATATACACTATTTGTGGAAAAACTGCCGATGAATTGACGCTCAAAAGAACAATTCCATGTGATGGTTACTTTGCTATAACTGATCTTGCCTACACCCCTAACCAAACATGTGTGTCTATTGCACATGATGCTATTAAAGAATGGGATGCATTAACAGGCAAGGCAATTCGTATTGAAGCGCAGCGCATTCCGAAACCCAAACTAGATTTTTTAGATCAATCAAGCCAATCAGTGCAATTAGATTCAAGTAGCCCAGATATAGTGAGGGGTTCATATCTTTTTGGGAGAAGTATCGGAACTATGCTTGGTGCTAGTTCAGATACTGCATCTGAGAAAAGATGGCAATTTGGTCCTCCATTCAAAGCGCCCTACGGAAAAGAAGGGCGACTACTGCCTATTGGAAGAAATATATTGGTTTCTGCAAGTGACGATATGCCTTCTCATTCGGGTAGTAACTATATAGCAATGCTCGATATGAGGGCAAAGCATATACTTTGTAATGCGATGAAAATTGAAAGTTGGCATGTGTATGATATGGCACAATCACCTTCTGAAAATTGCTTTTTAACAGGTGGTGATGAAGGGTGTGATGTATGTTGGAATAATGTTAAGGAATGGGATTGGCGCAAGATAGGCTCCTCTACAAACTCTGAAGATAAACCAAAACCTGTACGGACATTTGATACAAAAGTAGAATGGAAAATTTTTTCAACAATACGCACATTGGCTAACCATAAAAATAATATTCTTGCTATAGTAACACAGCAGAATGAGGTCCAGGAAAATGGAACCTTCTTGCAGGTGTGGGATTCGACTAAATATAAAAGTGGTGAGAATTGTTGGAATCGACCAAACAATTATCCTGCTCAAACAATTAAAATTTCTGATTTTATAGAGCCCAATGCGCATATAAGTGTATTGGAAGATGATAGAGTTCTGGTTGCGGGCAGCCAAGGATTAACAGAATTAACATTGGCATCTAGTTGATTAAGAGCTTAACATATTTTTTTTGGGGGTTATCTTGTTTTTTTATTTATTGGTACTCTGTTTTTCTTTATCGTTACATGCAATGAAAAGAGATGCTAGCCCATGCCAACAAGAGGGAAAGAAGTCACATCAAGAAAAAAAAGGAATGAGCATATATAAGGTTACAAATCATATTCCCTTAGGGGCATCGGGAATAGCTACTTTATTGGCAGCAAAAAATAGTTTGTGCGTTGCGCGCAATGATGCGCAATTGGCATTGTATGACACAACAGATTTTAGCAAACATACAATAGTAGAAACATCAATGCAGGAATATACATGTCGCAGAGGCTTTGCGCGCGATTTTCATATTAGACAGGATGAAAAAACTCTAGCGAGATTTTCTGAGGATGAGGGTGGTATTATATTACAAAGATGGAAACAAAATTTGCAAAACAATGTATCAGGCGCTTTAAAAAGAGCAACTCATTCCCATGATGATATGCAACCCACTGCAATGACGAGTAACGACTTTGGCAATATTGTATGTATGGCAAAAACTATTGACGATTGTTCGGCGTTAGAAATACATACTATTTCTGGAAAAACTGCCAATGAATTGACACTCAAAAAAACAATCCCATGTGATGGTTACTTTGCCATAACTGATCTTGCTTACACCCCTAACCAAACGTGTGTATCTATTGCACATGATGCTATTAAAGAATGGGATGCATTAACAGGCAAGGCAATTCGTATTGGGGCATATGGCGTTCCGAAAGCCAAACTAGACTTTTCAAATCAATCAGATGAAGATATCGAACCAAGTCGGACTGTGATGTTGGGATCATCTGTTTTTGCTCCCGTTATTGGATTTGTGTTAGCTGCTGAATCGCCACCTAAGGAAAAATTGGAATCTCGCATTCTCGAAGCGCCGTTTGGCGATAGAGGACGTCTATTGCCGATTGGAAGAAACATATTGGTGTCTGCACATTACCATAAGCATAGTCTTCACCAGAATTATGTAGGAATGCTTGATATGCGGGCAAAGCGTATGCTGTGTCACCCCATGGAAATGGAAGCGTGGCATGTTTATGATATGGCGCAATCACCTTCTGAAAACTGTTTTTTAACAGGTGGTGATGAAAAGTATGAGGTGTATTGGAATATGGTTAAAGAGTGGGATTGGCGCAAGATAGGTTCTCCTATGAATAGTAAGGATAAACCTAAACCTGTGCGGACATTTGATACAGAAGTGGAATGGAAAAATTTTAAAACAATACGCACATTGGCCAATCATAAAAATAATATCCTTGCTATAGTAACGCAACAGAGTGAGGTGCAGGAAAATGGAACCTTCTTGCGGATATGGGATTCGACCAAATATAAAGCACCTACTCCTGGTAGCTATGGTGCGCGACCAAATAATTATCCTACTCAAACAATTAAAATTTCTGATTCTATAGAACCAAGCGTGCATATGTCAGTGTTGAAAGATGATAGAGTCTTGGTTGTGGATAGTCAAGGATTAACAGAATTAACATTGGCATCTAGTTGATTAAGAGCTTATTTGAAAATTCATATGAGACTGTTTAAATATTCTCCCCTGTCCGTTCGTCCTGAGTATCCCGACGATAGGAGGGTGTATCGAAGGATGTCTTGCCATCTTTGTTTTGATGTATTTTAATTATAAAAAATAAAATCAAAAATACATTTTTTAGCATCCTTCGATACTTTTTGCTACGCAAAAAACTCAGGACGAACGGATAGGGGAGAATATTATAGAATCTAAAGACGCATATTAGATTTTTATATTTATACAGGTTTTTCTGGAATTTTAGAAGAGCTCTAATAAATACTGCACAGCAGCTCTTTACCATTTTTTATATCATCACCATATTTTTTATATGCTTTATCAACTTTACGTATTAATGCGGGTAATGCGCAGAAAAATTCTTTAGTCATAAAATCAGAATGAGTGATAGTGTGCCCATCTTTTTTAATACGTGCTTGTTTGATTGGTATATAGGTTGGGAATGTTTGTCCTGAAAAAAGATAACCGCGTCGTTTGTTTAGCACTAACGTACCGGTATCGTCATATATAGATTCGCATATTTCTGGTGCTATAGCCTGGAAGCAGTCAAGACAGGCATAAAAAGAATAGATGTTTTTAAATAAGGGAGAATAGCCAAATTGTGCGGTAGTCCGATGTACTGGTGTTGCGAGCATAACAAGTTCGTCAATAAGAATGTCTTTTTGTTTTCGTGCGTGGAATAAACCAAGTCGCAAACCCAAGTTGCCGCCATGGCTATGCCCGACTATACGGATGTGGGGTTTAACATGATATTTTTGGTAGTACTGGTTAGATAATACCACTAATTGATCATACAATGCTTCAGCCGCTTTATTATGTTCTTTTACACTTATTAGTCCTGACCAACCAAAATAATATAGATCTTTATAAGGGAAGGCATTTGAGGGGCAAGAGGCAACGTCTTTAAGGAATTTAGAACTACATTTTGCAGCTGGTAGGGCACTTGCATGTTTAATCTGCGGTTTGCCATCAAAATAATTAAGATAGAAAGACCCTATAAATAGTTTAGTGCCATGAATAACAACAGTAATAGAAGGTGTTTGGCAAAGAGCATCAGGTGCAATAGTTGACTGGGAGGTAACTTTTTTAATAATCAAGCAAGAGCGATGGCATGCAGAAATAAAAAACAGGAAACCAATAAGAATGAGATAAGCGCGCATACTAAGCCCCCCCTTTTCTATGCATGCATATTCATGTGATATTCTACTTATATTAAATAGAAAAAAGCAATGCATGAATAAGAAGGGATATCGTAGGGCCGGTAAAGCGCAGAATTTTTTAAAGTTCTTTTTTCATGCGTATTACTATTTCGGTTTTTTCAAAAAGAGCGCGTTGTTGTTCGAATAATTCTTTCTCTTTTTCGACAAGCAGTTCTCTTTTTTCTAGTGATTGTTCGGTTCTTTTTGCGAGTTCATTTTGTAATTCCAGTATTTCCTTCATTTTTTCATCTCTTTTACTCATTATTTCTAAAAGGTCTGCTGTTTTAAGGGTAGTTGCTTTATAGGTTAAGATCCCTACGCATATTAAAGCCCCTCCCTTACATATATTAGAGATAATTTCCGATACATTATAATCCTTGCTGTGAATAGGGTTATTGAGCCCAACAGTTAATGCCATGGCTAAAAGAAGTTGTTTGTGCATGATTCTATTTTTTTAAGAGTTATGAGCAGTTTCGCTTTGGGCTTTTTTTTCTTCTAGATCTGAGTCTAGAATGCTACCAGTTTTTTCAACAATTTTAAGATAATGACCAAAGAGAAGTTCCGCCTCTTTTCCATCATCACCCCTTGTAATCGCCGTAGTTTGCCAGAAAGCGCTGAGTTTGCTGCGTATATGCTCTGTGGCTTTTTGATAGCGAAGAAATGCAACTTCTCGTTCTTTAAGTCCGCGTTCGAATAATTTTTTTTGTTCTTCAAGTTCTTGTAATTTTTTTAAATTTTCAACGCGTTGCTTACCCGAGCCGTAGGCTATTATATCATGTGTTTTATAAATACCATATGAGACTGTAAAGCCAAGCGTGGCACAAATAGTAAGGCCTGCTATGATACCTTCTTCTATTGCATATGCCGAAGAATTGTTAAGACCAATTAAAAGAGCTAGGGTTAAAAGAAGTTGTTTCTGTCTATGCATGTGGATTCCTTATTGGTGTGATATCCTTAGATTGCTTATCTCACATTATACAACAAATATTCTTTTCCCACATTCATCCTGCCTGCCCGCCACTCGCCACGACTCGCCACGATAGCCTTTTGGCGTAGCGGGTAGCCTTTTGGCGTAGCGGGTAGTTTGCCAAGAGAGCCTGTCCTGGGTAATCTCGAAGAGATATATCGAAGGGGAAGGCCTGGATAAACGTAGTCGGAAGGGCGCTTAACCCGTTTTAAAATTTTTCATATCAAAAATCATCAAGCTTGTGCATTTATTTTTCGGGATGTAATGGCGCATAACACTTCTTTTTTATGCGGTGCCACTGTTTGGTTTTGATGAGTATATGCATCATCTACTGCATGCATCAATTGGGGCAAGGTTTGTAAGAAGTCTGCTTTGGTAAAACAAGAATGCAATACGGCATGCTTATTCATTTTTATTCGTGCTTGTTTAACATGAGGTCGCTCGTCAAAGCGGCGAGAAGAGAAGGGGAACCAACAGGGTTTTTTGCAAATAAGTTCACCTTGTTCATTATGAACATAATGGACAATTTCGGGTGCAATTACTTGTACAAAATCGAATGTTGAATAAAAAGAATATACTTGCTTGAACAATGGGCAATCTACGAAGTTTTTGGTTGAAAGTTGTACGGGGCATGCAAGAGTAATGAGCGCATCTATAGTAAGATTTTTTTGTTTCTGCGCATGTATACATGCAAGAGAGAGGGCAATATTGCCACCATGACTGTGGCATATAAGGCATATAGTGGGCTTTCGCCTATGGGTAAGATAATAGGTGTGTGAAATTTCCACTAATTGATCATAGAGTACATGTGTTACATTATTTCGTTCTTTAACACTTAGTTTTCCTGACCAGCCAAAGCAGTACAGATTATCATAGGGAAACATGTCAGGCGCCACAAATGATAATTGTTTAAGAAGGCGATCTATTTTTGTGTCAGGCGAAAAGGCGCATGCTTGTTTTAGTCTTGGTTTACCACCAAAATGCTTATAATATGAAGAACGCATAAGAAGTTTGGTGCCATGAATAAAAACAGTTATATCTGAATTGTGAGTGGGGACTTGCTTATCTATTTCTTCAAAAGAAAGAGCTTCGATGGGATAAGTGCATATTTCTTTTTTAATGATGTGGGATTTATGAGTGCATGAAGGTAATACTAAAAGACATCCTATGAGCATGCTAGTTTGCTTGGGTACGTTAAGCATGCAACGCTTCATGTCCCCTCCTTTTGCCGCACGTTATTATGCGCCAACTTCTTTTATAGAAATAGCTTATTTTTACTACCAGAGTCAATAAGAAGTAGGAAACACAAAGATATTAAGTAATCTGAAACGCAACTTTGCCTTCTAAGACAATTTTTGTTTTTGTGCTTTGTGCATGCTCATCTGCAAGATGCATAATAGCCGGAATATGTTTTAAGAAGAATGGCAATTGTATCTCAATATGAGACAATCCACGCTTTGTACTAAAAAAATCAGCGGTATCAGACATAGCTTTAAAGATCTTGATTTGATTTTTTGTCATATATGCCATGCAATCATCCCAAGGGGCACCACTGCACCAGGAAACCTGAATATTTTTGATGTTAGGCAATTGGGGAATTGTTCGCTTTGAAAACCACGGGCGGCTCATTGCAGCTTTCCATGCGGTAGAGAAACCCTTTTTATCGAGTCCTATAAATGGTTGCACCCATTGAGGATCAATTATTTGTATCATGTCATTTTCAGAATAAATATTGAGTATCGACCGAAACAATGGGGATGTAACATGTGCTATAGTTTCGGTTTGAATAGGACACGCGAGGAGCACTGCTCGGTCCACGAGTAATGTAGGCTCAGTCTTATCAAGTAAATACGCTTCATGCATATGCAAGAGAACGTTGCCGCCATGGCTATGGCTTATTAGTGTTATGATGGGTATGCTTCCATATTCTTGCGCATACTTTAAAACAAGATTTTTGAGTGCTTGATATAATTGATAGCCCGATGCACGGCGTATAGGTACTGTTGCATCGCCATCCCATCCAAATTGATAAAAATGTTCATAAGGAAAAAGTTCGGGGTTGGCATCAGACAAACTGCGAGCTATTGCTTGCACATAGAGATCTGAAGGTGCTTCTTGAATAGAAGCTAGTCCTGGGATATACGTTAATTTTGGGATAAAATCCTGAAAGCTGGAGATTTCCTTTATGAAATCTACGGCAGGGAATAACTTGTTAGGCTGCGTCCCATGTATCCATACGGTAACCCGTGGTTGGGTAACAGGAAGGGCAGGAAATGTAAGGGTGCTTATACATAAAAAATGTAGAATAAAAAAATAGATCTTTTTCATGAATTCTCCTATACTTTAGGTGTGATAACATCATATCAACCTACATACCTTATATAATACACCATATTCAATAAATATCAACCCTAATTATTTCTATCTGAAAACTTCAGAAAGAGGGGCCACTATGATATACCTATGGCTTGCCATCACTATTGGCACACTTCTCCTTGAACTGGGCCATCCCGGTCTATTCTTGTTTCTTTCATTTGCTTGCGGTGCAGGAATGGCTTGTTTTGCAGCCTTTTGCCAAGTGAGCGTTGCTGGTCAGATAGCCGTTTTTATATCGGTTACAGGCATAAGTCTGTTTTTATTGCGCCAATGGATACACAGCCTGCATCACAAAGAGGTTCCTTTTAATGGAGCGGCTCTGCAGGGAAAGTCTGGCCTTGTTATTAAACATATAGCGCCGTATGTACCAGGGCAAGTGAAAATAAATGGAGAAATTTGGGCTGCACGCACGCATGATACCTGTTCATTTGAACCCAATACTCATGTGATGGTTGTACGCGTTTCTGGATCTCATGTTATTGTTACCGCTCTTCAAACACCGCGAAAGGATGTCTGATGAATGTTCTACTTTTCACTCCACTTGTTATTTTTTTTGGTGCGTTTCTTTTATTTTTAATAGTTCTCTTATTTAAGTCTGTGTATTTAGTGCAACAAGCAGAAACCATTGTTGTTGAGCGTTTAGGGCGCTATCATCGTACCCTTGGACCTGGGTTGCATATTATTGTTCCTTTTTTTGAAGCAGTGCGTAGTGTAGCATGGACTTTTTTACAGCTAGACGAAAGAGGCCGTCATATACGGGTGACCCAAATTTTTAAACGCATTGATTTACGTGAATCAGTTTATGATTTTCCTAAACAAAATGTGATTACCAAAGATAACGTTACTACCGAAATTAACGCGCTTTTGTATTATCAAATTACTGATCCGCGTGCAGCTATTTACGAAGTATTCAATTTGCCGGAAGCAATAGAAAAGCTTACGCAAACAACACTACGTAATATTATTGGCTCGATGGATCTTGATGAAACATTAGTATCGCGCGATCAAATTAATGAGCAATTGCGCATTATTCTTGATGATGCAACCGATAAATGGGGCGTAAAGGTCAATCGTGTTGAGTTGCAAGAGGTAAACCCGCCACTTGATATTCGTCACGCGATGGAAAAGCAGATGCGTGCAGAGCGTGAACGTCGCGAAATGATGATTTTGTCTGAAGGTAAGAAGCGTTCAGCAATTTTAGAAGCAGAAGGTGCGCGTGAGTCTCAAGTGTTGTATGCAAAAGGCCAAGCAGAATCAAAAGTGCTCCAAGCTGAAGGTGAAGCAACGGCTCGGCTCAAGAAAATAGAAGCTGAAGCGCAAGCAATTGATATGATCAAGCGAGTGATGCACGAGGGTGCTGATCCTATTCCGTATATGGTTTCTATGGAGTATATGAAGACTTTGCCAGAAATGACCAAAGGCGTAGATGATAAACTTGTGATAATTCCTTATGAGGCAAGTGCCATGATTGGCGCCGTATCGGCAATGAAAAAGGTTTTCCAAGAGGTGAAATAATGTGGCTTTCGTAAGCTTCGCCCAATGGTTGTTTAATATTGTGTGTTAAGTAACTATGTATGGTATAATCCTTTCTAGGTAATTTGTTCTCTTTCCGCTATGTTATTTTTTAGAAGGTTTTTCGAATTCTGAAATCTGAATAGTGGATATGTACTATTTTTTATAGTTTCAGAATAAGTCTATGATATTTTCTTTCTCCCATTCATCCTGAGTGTTTTTTCTCGTGTAAAAACGAGAAAAATTGTATCGAAGGGCGATTAACCCGTTTTTAATAATTATATTAAAGGCCCTTCGATACAATTTTTCCTACGTAAAACTTCGCAAAAATCACTCAGGATGAATGAGGGGGATGGTATGTAAAAAGATAAAGATAGGGCCATTTTTAAATGAAGCTGCTTTTAAAATAGTTTCATAGGAAAATAATATATGCAAACATTATCGCTTACTGCAGTAATTCTGATTAATATAAATATCATGCTTGGTGCAGGGCTTTTTATTAATACGACTGAGCTTGCGCATCGAGCAGGTGCCTTAAGTTGGTTGGCCTATGGGCTCGTAGGTTTTCTTATGTTGCCACTCATTTTGTCGATTGCGCAATTAGTGCGCATGTATCCACAAGACGGGTTTTATGGCTACGCAACCAAAGAATTCAATCCACTGGTAGGTTTTGTAAGCACATGGACTTATTTTATCAGTAAGCTTGCATCTGCAACGCTAACAGCGCATGCGGCTGCTACTTTAATGTATGCATTGGTTCCAGCGCTTCAGATAGTTAAACCAGTTTGTATAAGTGCGAGCATTTTACTCCTATTTGGTTTGTTGAATTTGTACAACATTCGCACTGGCAGCATGATTCAGCGCTTTTTTATTATCGCAAAAATTATTCTCATTTCTTTTGTAGTGCTTGCAGGGTTTATGTGGTTTAATCCAGCGCATATGACCTCTATTCATATGCTGTGGGAAGGGCTGCCATCTTGCGCGCCATTAGTGTTATTTGCAACGTTAGGGTTTGAAGCTGCATGTTCTTTGAGCAGTAAAATAGAAAATCCTTCTGTGAATGGGCCCAGGGCTATTATTATCTCATTTCTTTCTGTGATTGGCGTCTATTGTATATACCAATTTTTTGCGTATAACATGATGGGCGAGTCTATGTATCAACTTACAGGTTATCAAGACTTTTTTGCATCTCTTGCAACAATGATTTCTCCTGCAATGTCTCAAAAGATTGTGGGTCTTTTATACTGTGCACTGGCAGCATCTACGCTCGGTGGCACGTATGGCATTTTGTATAGTAACATGTGGAACATACACACGTTGGCTCGTCACAACCATATTGCATATGCGGGAACGCTTATGCGATTAAATCGGCACGCAATTCCTATGGGATGTGTAATGGCTGAGGTTGCTATATGCTTGACGTATCTATGGGTGAGTAGTGGTATGCCCTTGCCGTTGCAACAAATTGCAGCGATGGGTTCATCGTTTACTTATTTTATCAGTGTCTGCGCATTGGTAGCCGCCAAGAAAAAGCGATTCGTCGATTTTTCTTGGGTGATCGTATTATGCGGCTTGATTAACTGTTTTATGCTCGCAGCACTCTGTGTGGTGTATGTATTACGCGGCGGCCATGCCACATTATATGTATTTGCAGGATTATTCATAATGGGTATTAGTATGTTTTTGGCAACAAAAAAGGCTTCGGATTATAATCCAAAGCCTTGATAGCATAATTTTTAGCTGTTTAAATTGTATGCGAGCGCTGTAGTGCCGGCCATGAGGCATGTGAAAGCCCATACGCATACCAGTGCACTCACTCCTAATTTCATCCCCGAATAGAAACCAAATTGAAAGTCATGAATAGATTGTTCACCGAGTGAGCCAGTTAAAGCTGACAAAATGGCAGCAGCGCCACCCAAGCTTCCTGCAACTTTTGCGGTATGCAGTGCAGATACAAGTGGATTCATCACTAATCCAGGAAGAGTAAACCCGGCATGAGTTCCTGCAGCAAAGCCTGCCCAATTGGCCCATAGATCAATGTGGTTTTGAGGTTGGTTG
>Ga0206924_1037_pt1 | contig 34052 bp, 29 predicted proteins | sample Alteio_BWOrgHeat_61_FD_152947 | JGI IMG/M metagenome (GOLD analysis project Ga0206924, IMG submission 152947) | Enriched cells from forest soil in Barre Woods Harvard Forest LTER site, Petersham, Massachusetts, United States -... | ecosystem: Environmental > Terrestrial > Soil > Temperate forest >...
CTTCGCCGAAGAGCAGGGCGATGGCCGCGGTGTCGATGCTGAGGAAAGCGATGCGGCTCCAGCCCCGGGCCATGTCGACCGTGGAACTCACGCGATAGAGATCGGCAATCCCATAGCCAAGGAGGGTGAGGAACTCCGCGACGAGGAACGCCCAAAGCCACGGCGAGGTCAACGGCGAATGGGAGGCGCGTTTGTTCACCAGCAGGGCGATGATCCCTGTGGTGGTAACCAGCCCGAGAATCAATTCGCCGGCTGGGAATGAACCGACTAACGGGATATTAAATGCGCAAAGCAGTCCGGCCAGGAAGGAACAGGCCGCGAGAAATACATGCGAATTAAAGGAGGCGAATTCTGCCTCGCGCTGAGCCAGGGGGGCGGAGATCATAGGTTATCCGCCGACCGCATCCTTGGCAGGCAACCCAGGCGCGAAACCGGGAATCGACCATGGCTGTCGGTCTTTGAACTTCAAAAACCAGCTCTCCATGAAGTGGAAACTGAGGGCGGCGATCGCCACGGTCACAGCTGCGGAGAGCAAAAACGCCGGAATGGAGAGGGGAGTGTAATCCGGGATATGCGCGAGGCGCGCGACGAGGACCTGCGCGGGATTGTGAAAGATGTAGAGACCGTAGGAGATGCGACCGAGATAGGTGATCGCGGGAAGTTCCAGGAAGCGAAATGGATCGCGACTCGCGGCGGAGTAGGGTTGGAGCAGGACGGCGATGAGCAGGGCAAACGTGAGGTTGAGCAGCGAATAACCCCACACATATTGATAACTCCACGGCATATTGTGCGGATAACCCAGACTGACGAAACCGACATGACCGAGGGCGCGCAGATGGAAGAGCATCCAGGCGCCAGCCACGGCGGTGGCGATGACCGCCCAAACCAATTTTCGCAACGGACGGGAAACGAAAAATTTCTCGCCCATGGAAACTGCGGCGCCGGCGGCAAAGGCGTCGGCGTGCGAGGAAAGCAGATTGTAAACGACTTCCCCGGCGTGCAAGGGGTCGTGCCAGAGCAGGCCGGACAAGCAGCCGGCGGTCAGCCGCAGCAGCGGTCCGGCAAGGATGAGCCCCCACACCAGGCGGCGAAAGGGAGCTTTCGGCAACAGCCAGATCACCGCGGGCCAGATGAGATAAAACTGCTCTTCCACGGCGAGTGACCAAAGATGGCTATGGGTCGCGGCGCTGTGATAGCCGGGAAAGATGCGCTCGATATTGATCGTATAACTCAGCAGCCAGGGCAGGTCTGTCTTGAGTTGCGCCGGGTGGCCGGTGGCCATGAAGATGACGGCAAGACCGACGATGAAGGCGTAATACAAAGGGAAGATGCGCAGCGCCCGGCGCCAGTAGAAAGCCCCAAAATACTCCGCGAGGCCGGTGCGTCCTGCGCTATCCGCCGCGGAGCGCCAGCGCTCCTTGCTCTTCAGGAGAATCCGCGTGATGAGAAAACCCGAAAGGACGAAGAAAGCCTGCACACCGGCCCACCCGCATTGCAGCCAGTTGGCGTGATAGAACATCACGGCAAGAATCGCCAACGCCCGAACGCCATCGAGTTTTGGCAGATGATTCAACGATGCTGCGGGGGGAGAGGTGTCGCTCCCGGCGTCGTCGTGCGTCGAAACGGTGGCGTCTCCAGTCACGGTGCGGCGGCAATTAATCCCGTGGGTGTAACCAACGGGGCGGGTTCCGGGATTCCTGGGACGATACGATCGATGAGAGTCTTGATCTTCGCGCCGCTGGCCAGCCAGTTCAGTTTGCTCTCGTAGGCCGCGAGGGAGCCGGAGGCGAGCGGGCGGTAACGCGCCGGGGCGACATTGGAGATGATATACTCGGCAAATTCCGCGGGGGTGGCTTCGGGCGGGAAGAGGTAACCGTTGACGTCGTTCTCCACGATGGCCGGGATGCCCCCGGTTGCGCTGCTCAGGCACGGGACTCCGTTGGCGTTGGCCTCACAAAAGACCAGGCCATAAGCTTCGGCCACGGAGGGCATGAGAAAAAACAAAGTCGAGCGATAGAGTTCGTTGAGGCGGGCCAGGCCCTCGGGCGTCCGCTTATCGAGAAAACCTTCGATCTTCACAAAGGTCGGCAAGAGCGCGCCGGACTTGCGCGGATCGCAGCCGACGACGACTAACTCGCTCGGATAACCCCGGCGGATGAGTTCCGCGACCACGGCGACGGCCTTATCGCCGCCTTTTCTTTCCCACTCGACGCCGACGAAGAGGAAACGCCAGGGCGCTTGCCGGCGTTGCTCGCACGCGGACTCCAATTCCGCCGGAGTGATCTTCGCGGTGACGTTGGCGCCAAAGGGGATGATTGTGACCTTCGCGGGATCGGCATGATGCGCGCGGATGGCGGTATTCGCCGCCCATGGAGAACTGTAAACGGCGGCTGTCGCCCGGGCAAGGGCGAGTTGGTCGCATTGCATGGCGTCGCGCACGCTCGGCGCGGCCAGGCCGCTGTACCAAGGATAGTAACCCAGCATCGCTCCAAAGGGGGCGTCGGTCCAAAAGATCAACGGGGTCTTGATCGTGTTCGGGAGAAAGGCGACCGGTTCGGTGCCCGGGCTGAAAAGGAGATCGTAGTGCTGTCCCGCGAGACGTGTGGCGGCAGCGCGCGCATAGTGTCGCAGGAGAGAAATATCCCGCGTCCAAAGATGTCGCTGGCGGGAAACCAAGGAACGGACACCGGCCTTGACCTTGCTGATCGTCGAACGGCTCCGATCGAACAAAGGACCGATCAGATCCACCTCATAACCCTGCGTTCGGAGGCACTGGAGGATATGATAGTTCAAGCCCGACCAGGCGTGAATATCGTCCGCAGGCAGGATCGAGATATAGCCGATTCTCATAGCGGACACGGGGACTGGGCCCCGACTCCAGTTTGGACCAAGGGTTGTGGTCGTAACACACGATCCCGCACGAGATGAAGATAAGTCTTACAAAAAGTGTCCCAATTGAGGCGATGCTTGAATTCGTGGAAGGAACGTTGGGCGAATGCCCGATAGTAAGCGGGATCGCCAATGGCGCTCTCGATGGTTGCGGCGTAGTCCTCGGGACCGGCTTCCAGCGGAAGCAAGTGACCGTTCACTCCGTCGCGGATCGCACCGGGAATGCCACCGGTGGCAGTGGAGATGACCGGCACGCCGAAAGCGCTCGCCTCGGAAAAGACGAGCCCAAAGGCTTCCGCTCGAGACGGAACGAACAGCAAATGAGCCTCGCGAAAAAGATCCGTGAGGTGCGTTCGCTCCTCGGGATGCGCGGGATCCAGCGGACCTTGATCGCGAACAAAGGGCTGCCTGGCCTCGCGTGGAATCCGCTTTGGGCCAACGACGTCGACCTGAACGTTGAGACCTTTTTCGATGAGAATGCGGGCGGTGTCGACAACGAGGTCGCCCCCTTTGCGATGCCATTCGCGCCCGATAAAAAGGAGACGAATCGTCTGAAAGCCGCGCTTTTGTATATTCGCGAAAACCTCGGACTCGGTGTTATGGCTTCCCAGATTGGCTCCGAATGGAATCACCGCGATGCGTTCGGCCGATAGTCCATAATGTTCCATGGCGGATTTTGCCGCCCATTCGGAAGGATAAACCGCCAGAGCCGTCCGGCTCAGAGCCATGGCTTCACTTTGTTCGGCGGTGCGGCGCAGGAAGGGCGAAAGTTGGGAATAAGCCGGATAGTAATCGAGCAACCCGGCCAGGCTCGCGTCCGAGCAAAACGTCATCGGCAGATCGCATTCCAGGTGGCTAATCGCCAGCGTGCCGGGGCTGAAGAGGACATCGCCGCTCTCCCGGGCGAGGGCTTCATCGACCTGCCGGGCATAACTCTTGAGAAGCGCGGGGTGACGGTCAAACAAGTATTGCCGGCCGAGGGAATGCCAGAAAAGTTTCTGCGCCCAGCGTTGCGCGCGATAGTCGTCGCGCAGTGGAAAGATGCGCTGGACGTCGCAGCCGGCATTCGTCAACCCCCCGAGTATTGATGCAGGGCGTCCCGATTGGACGCCTGGCCGGTCGGCATCGAGATGATAAACATAGCTGATCTTCATCCGGGTGTTGACATCGGGTTCTGCGCTCGCATCTGCATCAAGGCATCCAATTCACCGCGGGCCTGGGCGCAAAAGATCCGCCTTTCCATTCCCCGACGAACGAGCCACCCAACGGATAGCTTGAAAAGCGGCCAGAGCGGCGTCTTGCGATAGGAAGCTGCGGTCTTGCGCACAAGAGAAAGCAGAAGCGCCGAGCGCGAATTGCCGCGGGCAAGCTTGAGGAAGTAATCCGGATTCATCCGCGCCGCGGGGATCAAGTGGGTCATGCGCAGAATAGGGAAGCGGCCCACGCCGAATCCCAATTCTAGGCCGGTGTGACAGATGTCATGATCGCCGGCAGCTCCGAAACCCTTGCCGATGCGATCGAGACTCGTGCAAAGCGAATCCTGCGCGGCCTTCTCGGAATAAGCGCGGCCTACTTCCGCGCGAATGCAAAGCCCCGCTCCGTAGGGAACGCAACGATCATCCATGAAGGAACCAAACATCGTCTGGGTGCATTCGCGGACGGCGAGGTGATGCGCATATTTTTGCAACCAAGGCGGCGGTTCGTTTTCATAACGCGCGGCAATGTGACATCCCCACATACCCAGCATCGGCCACTTCGCGGCAATCTCGCAGCAAGTATTCAGGTAATCCGGGGCTAGCACGTTGTCGTCATCCACGAAGAGGATAAGGTCACCCGCCGCGGCCCGGATGCCGCAGAGCCGGGCATTGTTCAGGCCGAGCTTTGTTTCGCGAAGATGGCGCCCCGCGGGGTGCCAGGAGAGATCAACATCCCCTTCGAGTGGCGATGTTGAGCAATTGTCGACGAGGAGAAATTCCCATTCGCCCACGGGCAAAGTCTGCTTCCGAAGCGAATCGATGGTCGCGTCGAGATATTCACGACGCGGATTGTGGGTGCAAAGGATAACGGTAACTTTGGGACTCACGAGATAGGGGAAGAAGTAAGCGATGGTGCGGAGACCGACTCCGGATCCGGCGCGGGAGCCGGAGAGGAGTTGGCGGTCGCGTGGAGCAAATCAATCGCCATGGGAAAAGTGAGTCCGCGAAAACCTTGCGCGATGGCCATTGGCAGGTAGCGGAATTTTCCGGCTCGGATCATCAACGACAACCGCCGGAGCATCACTTTGCAGAAACGGAAGTAGAGCTTCTTCGGTTGAGCCCGGAAAAGGGTCTTCTCCACGACGATTTCATTGCGAAAGGCGTAGCGAAAGCGCCAGAGGTTTTCAGGGGCGAGATCCTCGACGTCGGGCGCATAGTTGCTCGCGGTGCGATGTTCCGCCCGGCTTTCGAGCGCAACCAGGCCGGCAAATCCCGCAGTGGTCATGCGCCCGGTGTATTCGACGTCGTCGTACCAGATGAACATTTCCTTTAGCGGAAGGCCGCAACTCGCAACCGCTTCCCGCGAAAATGCGACGGAGACGAAGGAACACCATCGCGCCGGCACGAATCCATTCTGCAAAATATTTGTGCCCCAATCCAGAAAGCCCTTCGCTTTGGGTTCATTCATCCGGTGGAGCGTCCCATCCGTCCAGCGAACCACCGAGCAAATCCAGGCCAGCGGATCAGATCCCGGCTTCGCGAGATAGCGAGTCTCCGCGGCGAGCATGGCGGCAAGGCAGTCGTTATCCGGGATGGTGTCGTCGTCCATGCACCACAGCCAATCCGCACCGGTGTCGAACGCCGCCTGCAGCCCGGTATGAAAACCGCCGGACGCGCCGAGATTGGGTTGCGTGATGATCCGAATGTCGCGGTCTGCAATCGTCGAAAGCCATTCCGATGTGCCATCGGTGCTTCCATTGTCGACGATGATAAGGATGTCGGCTCTACGGCTTTGATTGCGGACTGCGGCGACCGCCTCTTTGAGCAGCGCGAGGCGGTTGTAAGTAACCAACACAGCGCAAACCCGGCGAACTGCAGTCTTCGTTAATGGATCGGATTCCATAGTTTCCCGATCAGGTTGCGACCGCCTCCACGGCGACAGGGTTGGAAGTGCGCAGTCCACGATAGCTGTAGAGGACGGTTCCCCCGAGGACCAACAGTTCCGAAATCGTGCAGACGGTGGCTGCTCCGAAAATTCCCATTGTCGGGATAAGACAGAAATTCAGGCCGAGGCTCGCCGCGGCGGCGACGCTGGTGAGCGCGAGCATCGTGCGGTCACGTCCCTGGGCCCATAGCCCCCAGCTAAAGATGCCATTGAGAATGACGATCATCTTTGACACGAGCAGCATCGCGAAGGGATAGGCAGCCGGAAGAAAGATCGGGCCGTAGAGGAGCTTGTACAGGGTGGGTGAAAGCGCGAAGGCCGCGATGGCCCCGGGAATAAAAAAGAGCATGCAAACCCGCATGATCTGCCATTGGCGCTGCCAGAGGTATTCCGCGCTGATCCGGTTCCATTCGATCATGCGCGGATAGAGCAAGGCCGGAATCATGACGGCAAAGGCCTGGAAGCCGTTGATCAATGTCATGGAAGTCCGATACTGGCCCAGCGCAGCGGTGCCGAGGAGCGATCCTACCAGCGGGGTCTGAAAGAATACATAGACGTAGCCCACGAGACCGCTGATGGCCAGCCAGCGGCCTTCCAGATAGAAACGAGCCGCCCGTTTCCAGGAGGCCGCGCAGGATTTTACGAAAGAGAACAAGAAATTGCCTCCGGACTTATGGTGCAGTGGGCGGGTCGCCAGCCACCATCCCACGGAAAACTCGCTGCCCACAGCGCATGCCATCACCATAATATCCGCGCCAGTAGGAATGCGATGCGGTCGGAAAATCAGAAAATAACTCAGCGAACTGACCAGCGACGAACTGAGGGTCGCGATGTATTGCGCTGGGACGCGCTCCTGACCTTGCAGAATCCAGGTCGCCTGGTTGACCGTAAAAAGAAAAAGCGGGAAGGCCGCCATGATGCCAAGGCGCCAATCCGCAGCTGGAACGCCGAGGATCGCCAACAGCAAAACAGCCAGCACCATGTAAGCCACGGCAAGAGAGACCCGGAAGCAAAAGACTGAGGCGATAAGGTCCCGGCGATCGTCATCGGTGGTGAGATTTTTGTAATCACGAATCAATCCGACGTTCTGATTCAGATCGACGAAAAGCGCCGCCGGGGTCACGACGGCGAGAATCATTCCCGAGATGCCGAGTTTCTCCGGACCGAGACAGCGGGCGGCCCAAATGCTCCCCGCCGCGGCCGCGCAGAGGCCCAGACCTCGCGTCATGATCATCTGCCCGGCCTGGCGGACGACGCGATTCTGCAGCAACCTTTGGATCAAGGTTGCTTTCGCGGAAGGAATGGAATCAGACGAAGCGTCGGTCTCTGGTATCATTCGGAATCGGCCAGGAGAGCCATTCCGGGGGAAGGAGGGGCAACGGGATAACGAGGGAGATTTAGCATGCGTTTTCCCGTTTCAAAAAGGTTAGAGCCATGATTTGAAGGTCGAGGACGGCGCTCCAATTTTCCAAATACCACAAATCGCAATTAATGCGCTCGGTGAGATCGGTGTCTCCGCGCAAACCTTTGATTTGAGCCCAGCCGGTAATCCCGGGTTTTACATTGTGCCGCGCGTTGTAATGCGGGATCTCTTCCTTGAAGTTCAAGATCAGTTCCGGGCGTTCGGGTCTTGGTCCGACCAAACTCATTTCCCCCTTGAGCACATTCCAGAACTGCGGAACCTCGTCGATATTCCACTTCCGCATGAACGCGCCGATTTTCAGCCGGCGCGGATCGTTGGCTGTCGTCCAACCGGGCCGGCCGCCTTTCTCCGCATCGAGGCGCATACTGCGGATCTTGATAATCTCGAACTCCATGCCCCTTTGACCGAGTCGCCGCTGGCGATAGAAGATGGGCCCCGGAGATTCGAGATAGACGATGGCGCCGAAGAGCGCGATGATCGGTGCGCTGAGGATGAGGCCCACGGTGGCGCCGAGGATATCGAGGAAGCGCTTGAAGAGGACGTTGGGCAACTTATCCAGAGGCAATTGGGAAACGCCCAGCACGGGAACACCATTCACTGTTTCCAAGTGCAATCCGGAGACGAGGATTTGGAAATAGGACGGGATCAATTTGAACTCGATCATTTCCTTTTCGCAGATATTGGCCAGTTCCACCACCTCGCTGCGGACGCAGTCGAGGTCCGCCAGAATGACGATCTCGATACTCTCGCGATGGAGCAGGAATTCCAATTCCCGCATATTGGGAAATACGTCGATGTTTTCTGGGGGCTGGCTTTCGAAGCAATGACGCCGGGACATGGTGCAGCCGACGACTTCGTAGGCGCAGGATTCGTCAGCCTGGAAACTGTGCACCAATTTCTCCGCCTCCGGGTTCCATCCGACGAAGAGCACCCGTTGCTTTAAGCGCCTCGCGACCGGTGAATTGCGCAAGAGTCGGTGGAATAAATTGCGCCAGATCAAAAGGCCGACAATGACATTTGCGCCGGCGATAAGAACGAACAACCGGGAAATGGGCGGCTGAAATTTAAAAAGAAGCGAAAAGGAAGTAAAACACGCGAACCATATGATTCCCGATTTGAGGACCAGGAGCGATACATGCCGATAACGCAAGAGGGTCTGTTTCTCGTACAACCGGTGATAAGTGAGGGTGAAGAGCATCAAAACGGTGCCGAGAGCGATATAACCCGCGTAGTTTCTGGGATTTACTTCACCCGGGACTCCGTGGCGGGCGATTGGGGTATAGAAGCGTAACCAGAATCCCGCTACGAGGCCGTAGAGAATGACAAAGGTATCCGCGAGAAGAGCGCTGATTAGAAGGCGCTCCGCGATGCCTACGTAACGTCTAACTTGCAGTGGTACAGCTATTTCAGCCGAGGATGACATAAGTTATACAAAGAAAAAATCCAACCATTGCGGGTTTCCTCGGCGCAGGAGCCCGCAGCGGGCTTGTAATGCCGGAGGATGAGCTTGGTGTCGAGAAACTTTTTTGTCCATCGGGTGAGAGCCCGAAAGATAGGTAAGTAGTTCAACGAAGAAGTTGTCCGGGGCAGGATGGGAGCATAGCCGGAGTTTCGCTCGCGTCCTATGTCGATGACATCCAATCACTTTCATCCGATTGCGGGGGGCGTAAGCAGGGAGCGAGGCGAGACGATTCGATGCCAAATCGCCGCGGCTTTCGGCTGGGCGAAAAATTGCGTGAAATTGCGCTCGGAAAGATGTCTTCGTTGCGGACCAAGTGGTGGTTACAAACACGCCGCGCCGCCTTAGCACGAGATATGCCATTGGAATACTGCCGAATGGCCGCAGAGAGGTTAACGATCCACTGCTTAACCTCTTATGAATTTGTCCGTAGCCCCGGCATCCGGAGGCGGGTGCCACAAATTCTCTACAATATGTACCGAAAACTGCCTGAATCTATCCACGTTGCCCGTTTTCTGGACAGCGGATTGGACGAAAACAACGCACTCATTGCTTGGAAAAAGGAAACAACGCAGCCTTTTACCCGAAGAATGTTCTTTCTCGCGGGCGACGCACAATTCGTGCTACAGGCCGCACGCAAACCACTTTCAATGGCGAAGCATGAATAAGTTCTCGCTTTCGTCGTCGCAGCAAACCAATATCCAAGTCACCATCTCGGACAAAAACTTGCACAACATAGAAAACCCTGCCGCCGAAACGGCCAGCGCGGTCAAAGTGAAGATCATAGTAATGGGGGAGAGCAGGTGAGATACCAAATAGAAGTTGGTAATGTTTCTTATAAATTATATTGACATTTCAAATTTGACAAGGATGAAAATTATTTTCTCCTCTGTAGCGTTAGGTGCTTCTCAGAGAACAGCATGCTAACCAAAACGGCGTGCTTTTTTGGACCCGGGCGGATTTTTTTTCGTCTTCCCGTGGAATTTGTGGACCCGAGCGGGACTCGCATTTCTTGATGATGTTTCGCAAATTTGCTTGCCCGAACTCCGTGCGTTTTTGTGTGAGTGTGGTATTGATTCTGGCCTGCCTCGCGGGCCTCACCGCGCACGCCCAGGATGGAAGCGGACCGTCGGCAGCCTCCGCGCCAGAGCTGCCACCGGAACAGATTCTTGACCCTTCTCCAGTGCCGGCGATTCCCACGCTGCCGGCGCCTGCTGCCTTGCCGGCTTTGCCGCGGGAGGCGCCGGAGCTGCAATTGGAAACGCCGGTGGATACGCTGCAACCATCGAAACCGCCGCATCCGTGGCGCGTCGACCTAGGACTCCAGACATCAGTAACTTACGACGACAATATCTTCATCCAACACGTCAACCGGACTTCCGATGTGTATTTCGGGATTACGCCGGTGGTGGCCGTCACGTGGGGAAAACCTCTTTCCGCGGCGGATACCTTGACCGGCCTGGTGAGCCGGTTTTTACGGCCCGTCGATCCGAACGAGCCCGGAGATTCATTGCTCCTGCGTTATTCACCCACGGCGACCTTCTTTGTTCACAATGGGGATCAGAATTCCTTTGACGAGGATGTAACGGTTGATGGGAGGCTGCGCACCGAGAAGACCTTGCTGGAATTTGAAGCGCGGTACCAGACCCTATCCTCGCCGGATGTCGACGTGGGCAACCGCATCAATCGCTCGGTGTATTCGGCTTACGGCGACATCAATTACTCCATCACGAACAAAACCTCCGTCGACTCGCACTTGGACTTCGACCATACCTCCTACGAGGGCGGCCTGAACTTCACCGACATCGGCGAGCGTGTGACCCTGGACTACAAGGTCGCGCCCAAAACCTCGATCGGCCTCGGGGGCGCAATTGGCTACACCAACGTGGAGGAGGGATCCGATCAGTTGTACGAGCAGGGTCTGGTGCACCTGCACTACGTGCCGACGCAGAAAATCACCATCGACCTCCTCGCTGGGGTCGAAGTGCGGCAAATTTCCGGGGGCAGCACCCGGACCACTCCCGTGTGGGAATTCAACGCGAGCTATGCGGCGCAGCAATCGACCACCGTTTTGCTCACTGTCTCCCGCAAGACGGAGCCTTCGGCCATTTTCCAAGGCCAGGACGTGGACCGCACGACGGTCGAGGGCAACATCCGCCAGCTCCTCTTTCAAAAGGTCTATCTCTCGCTGGGCGGCGGTTACCAGCACGCCGAGTATGTCGATGCCGGCATCAATTCCGGGGCGGCGGATCGCACAGACAATTACGCCTACCTTGGCGTCTCGGCGGCCACGGAAATCACCAAGTGGTGCAGTTTGCGCATGGATTACCGATACCAGGATAACTTCTCCAGCATCGATGACTTCGCATTCCGGCGGAACGTGGCGGACATCCAGCTCAACGTGCAATTCTAACCGACAATGAGACTTACGCTTCTACTGTTCCGCGTGCTTTGTGTTCTTTGGGGAATGGGCTGCGCCGTCATGGCCCAGCAATCTGCGCCCACTTTTTCGACGATTGTCCCGAAGGACCTGATTTTAGTCCGCGTGTTTCAAGAGGATGATCTCGAATCCACGCTGCGCGTCGCCGAGGACGGCACGATCATTTTTCCTCTCGTGGGCCGAATTGGAATCACCGGACGAACCCCGCAGGAAGCGGCTGGCCTCATCCGCGACGCGCTTCGAAACGGCTATATCCGCAATCCGCAGGTGACGGTCACCGTCGTGGAGCACTTCAAGCGCCGGTTCACAGTGCTTGGGCAGGTGCAGAAGCCCGGTGCCTACGAATTACCTGACACGGAATCCATCACCCTGCTCCAAGCCATCGGCATGGCCGGCGGCTATACCAATATCGCGGACGCCGGAAAGGTCGTCGTGAAACGGCATACCGAGGGCAAGGAAGCCATTTACAAACTCAACGCGCGCGAGATGGCCAAAGGCGGCACGAGCAATGCCTTTCAAGTTATCAATGGAGACGTCATCTCCGTCGGCGAGAGCTGGTTCTGATCATGGCAAAAACAAACGCTTCCCAGCCACCGGCAAAAGTCTTCGAGCCAATCACCATCGATTTCCGTGGGATGTTTTTCGCCCTGCGCGAGAGACTTATGCTTATCGCCATCTGCGGCGGGATCGGGCTCCTGGGCGCCTGCTTCTATCTCGTGAGAACGCCGAAGACTTACGTTGCGCAATGCGTCGTCCAGGTGAGCGACACGAAGCAGCAGGTGGTGAAAGTCGAGGAACTGAGCGCCGAGAACGTGGACAAACTGGAAACGCTCAAGACCATCGAGCGGACGCTGGGAAGCCGGCCGGTGGTCGAGCGGTTGGTTCGCGACCCCGCACTGCATATCACTCCGGATTCCCTCGGCCTGCCCGCCCGCTCCACGCCTTACACCGAGAGCGATTTGGCGGAAACGCTCATGTTCCGGATCGTCATCGATCTCCTGCGCGGCACGCGCCTGATCAGCGTCACAGTGCAAAACAAGGATGCGGATCTCGCCGCGAATATCGCCAACGGCCTGGTGCGCGAATATCGCAACCAGTTGCTGGAAAGCCGGCATTCCGCTTCCGGGGAAGCGCACTCGTTCCTCGTCCAGGAATCTGAACGGCTGAAGCAAAAGCTGGAGAAGTCCGAGCGGGCCTTGCAGGAGTACAAGGAGCAGTCGCAGTCCGTCTCGCTGGAAAATTCCCAGAACATCATCGTCGAAAAACTCAAGGAATTGAATGCGCGGGTCACCGAGGCGAGCGCTACGCGGGTGCAGATGGAGGCCGATGCCCAGCAGGTGAAACGACTCCACTCCGACAAAGCCGAGGACTTGCTGACCATCCCGCGCATCGCTGAGGCGCCGGAAGTGGTCGAACAGCGCAAACAGGTGGCGGACATGGAAGCCACCGTGGCCAGCTTGAACGAGCGTTATCTCGAAAAGCATCCGAAGCTGATCCAGGCGAAAAGCCAGCTTGCGGAATTGCAGACTGGGCTCGATCGCGCCATTCACGAGGCGGCGCAGCGGGTGCTCGCCAAGGCGGACACGGTGGAGGAATCGGAAAAGCAGCTCCGCGACGCCCTGCGCGAACAGGAAACCAAGGCGCTCGAACTGAACAAGATGGCCATTCCGTACAACGTTCTCGCCCGCGAAGTGGAATCGGACCGCACCCTCTTCGAATCCGTGCTCACCCGGTTGAAAGAAACCGACGTTGCCGAGGGAGTGGACCCCAACGTCGTCGAAGTGGTGGAGCCTGCGCTCCCTTCGCATGCCCCGTCGCGGCCGCGCAAGAAGCTGGTCCTCGCCGCAGGAGTCAGCGGAGGCATCGCCCTCGGCATCGGCCTCAGCCTTGCCTGGCTGATGATGGATACTTCGCTCAAGACCGTCGACCAGACGGAAGCTTATACCGGCATCCCGGTCCGCGCGGCGATTTCCAAGATATCCAAACCGCTCACGCCGCAGACGAGCGCCATCGTCAGCACCGATCCGGAAAGCGTGGCGGCGGAGGCCTTCCGCACGTTGCGCACGTCGCTCTTTGTCGCGGATGGCGAAGCGCGCAGTTTCCTTTTCACCAGTGCCATTGCCAATGACGGCAAAACTTTCTGCGCGCTGAATACCGCCATCACCTTCGCGCAATTGGGTCCGCGCACGCTCCTGATCGATTCCGATCTGCGGCTGCCTTCCGTGGAAGCCGCGCTGTTCGACGGCGGTCGCGAGCCCGGGCTGGCCGATGTGCTCGATGGCGATCTGCCGCTGCAAAACGCGGTGCGCAGCACGAAATACGAAAACCTCTTCGTCCTCACCGCGGGCACCAAGGCCGCGCGACCCGCGGAATTGCTCGCCCGCCCCGCCATGGAGCGCCTCCTTCGCGACGCCCTCACCAAGTATGATCGCGTGGTCGTGGACACCGCCCCGGTGCAGGCCGTGAGCGACGCCCTGCTGCTCGTCAAATTCGTGCACAGCGTGTGCGTCGTCGTCTCCGCCGGTATCACGCCGCGCAAAGCCGTGGCCAAGGCCTGCGAGCGGCTCGCCGACGCCGGCGCGAAAAGCCTCGGCGTGATCCTCAATCGCGTTCCCAAAAACGGGCATTACTTCTACCACTACGGCACCGACTACTACGGCGAGAAACCGGAGGGCCCCGGAGGAATGGAGACGGGCGTGTTTGCTCCGTGGCGCAAGAGCCAATGGGGCGGCTTTATTCTTTCCAAGTTGGATCTCGTCCTGACGCGCTTTCGTTCCTGAGATGAGGGGCGGATTGAGGAAACATTAAGATTCTCACGCTTCGTTGACATCGGCGCTTGCGGGCCGGAATGGTAAGTTATGAAAGCTCCTTGGAAGATTGCTTTCGGGTTCGGTGTTTTCAGCCCGCTGCTCTTTGCGTTCGGCGGTTGTGCGGCCAACCCGGCCACTGCCACGCTCAAGCCAGTGGGGCCGGTTTCCACCATCGTGAGCGACAAAGCGTCTGCCGACGGTTACTTGATGGTCTATACCTCGATCATCGAGCCCAACATCGTTCCGGACACCATGTTCGCTCCGCACACTGGCTACACCATTCGCGATCGCCGGGGAAACTTCGTGCGGGACGTCCGCAACCACATCGGCGCGTGGGATGAAACTCCCGACCGCGTCAGCCTGCCGCCGGGCAGGTACACCGTCTTCGCCAAATCGGAAACGGGCAACGACATGATCGTCCCGGTGATCATCAAGCGCGCGAAGACGACCTCCGTCGATCTGGAATGGCGCGAACCGGGTGTGGCAAAATACTGAGGGCGTCGCCGGGGCGATTCCCGGCGAGCCGATGGCCGAGCGGGGACCCGTGACTACGCGAGAGGTTTCTCCCAGACGCGGCGTTCTGCATGGCCCAGGGCAAAACGCACGGACGGCCGGGGAATGACCCAGAGATGATATTCGTTGCGGGTGTCGACCAGCCGGCTTTCCGCGGGATACAATTCCACGGCCTCGCATTCCGGTCCCGCCAACTCGTTTTTGATTTGCTGGAAATCCTTCCAGCTTTTGCACGCCTGCTCATCGTGTCGGCTGATCGTGAGATGCATGTAGGGCGGGCTGTCGCTCATCTGCACGAGATAGACATCGTTCTCGTACATTTTTGCCGCCGTCGCCGCCTGGAGCATCCGCTCCACGAAATGCATCTTCTCGAGCAGGTCGGGCGTGCGCCCCTCGCAATACTGTTGGAAAAACTCCGGGGGCTGCGCCAGCAAACGGGCTCGATTGGCTTGGGCCCAGCGCGCATCGTGGGCTCGTTGAACGAAGGGAGTCATCGGTGGCTTGGTCCATCGCCCGGCCGGCACCGACGGGGGGATTCGGTGCCCATGGCTACTCGGGGTTAAAACGGGCGCCGGTCGCCATGCCGTGCATCTGCGGTGCGTCGTTTTCGGCTTTGCGGAATTCCGCGACGACGCCGAGCGCTCCGAGCGTCCGGACTTCCACCGCCCAGTGGTGCTGCGTGGCAAATTCAGAGATGCGTTCCATCTGGTCTCGATCGGCGAGGGGAGGCAAGCAGGCGTCGAGCGACTCCTTGTACACTCGGCACAGTTGGCCTTTCAGCAACGAGGAGCGGATGGCCGTTTGGAGGTGGGGGATTGTGGTATACATGGCATGTGTTGTTGTTACGTGCGGGGGATTCCGCGTGATTTGACCGTTTTGACCGCGAAAATGAGCAGCATCTCGATGCCGAGCCAAGCTGCGGAAGCGAAGGCCACGGCGAAACCCAGGAGGAATTCAAGAGCGCGTTCCTGACCCCGCGCATGGGCGCCCAGCCAGACACCCCCCCCGCCCAAAATGAGCAGAAGAACCCCGCCACCAATACGCCCATTCGTCAACCCGGCTTGCGTCGGGAGAGGTTTCCTTTGCGTCTCTTCTTGAGGTGTCATAAGAAGGAATATACGTGAAATAACGTATTTTACGGGAGGGTCAATAGGAATTCCAAAAAATTCTTTACCGGAGGGTCAGGCCACCCCCGCCGGCGGCGCAGGGAATCCGCTACACCGCGAACTGACCGCACGATATCCCACTTATCCACTTTGCGAACGAGCCACCCTCGCAAGGGCGGACCGCGAAAGTTTCGCCTTTCTGTTCGGACGGTTTCCCGGGATGCTGTGGCGGTGAATCAGGTCCAATTTGAGATCGGATATGCCCGGTGGAAACGCCCGGTCGCAGCGAGGCGGAACGTTTTCGTGTGCCATGCCTAAGGCTTTGACTCGACGGCAGTGGGAGGACGCGCTGGCCAGGCATTTTGCCGCGGAATGCGTGGCGCATTCTCTTCCGGCGAGAGAGGAGCTTCCCAAATTCGAGGAGGCCCAATGTCAGATCATTGCCCGCACCATCATGGAGTGGCTGGAGCACGATGCCTCGGATCTGGTGCGGGAGCGCAATCTCATCCGGCCGGATTTGGATGAGGGAGACAGGCCCAATCTGATCATCATCTCCAATCTGCCGGGTCTGGTCGCGACCAGCCTGCTCCGCGATCCGGACCGCCCCTCCTTCTATTATTTCTCGCGCGAAGGCTTCGATGTCTTCCGCCAGAACTATCCCGACGAGGATTACCGGTGGCACATTACTTATACCTCCTATTTCGACGACCAGCCGAAACCGGAGGATTTGCCTCCGATCGCCGCCCAGGATCAATTGCGGCCAAAGGAGCGATTTTTGATCCACCATCGCGCCTTCCACCTCGGGAGGCTCTTTGGCCAGGGGGATTCCCATCTTTGGAAATGGGACGGCCAGAAGTTGTCGGACATGAGAAATGGATTCAATCGATGGATGTCGTGAGCGGGCTTTGTTTTCGCAGTCATTTATGGGCCGTGATCGTCGCGGCGCTGGGGGTATTTTCCGCGACGGCTTCCGCTCAACTGACTATAGGCCCGGATGCGACAGTGCGGAAAGAGGGGCGCGCGTATCGGGGGATCGGCGTGAACTATTTCGACTGCTTTTTGCGGACGTTGAAGAATGGCGACGACACGAGCTACGATGCCGGCTTTGCCGTGCTGGCGGAGAAGGGGATTCCATTTGTCCGGTTTTGCGCCACCGGATTTTGGCCCAAGGACATGCAACTCTATCAATCCGACCGTGCGGAGTATTTCCGACGCCTCGACGGTGTGGTGCATGCTGCGGAAAAGCACGGGATCGGATTGATTCCTTCGCTTTTCTGGACCGTCGGCACCGTCCCGGACCTCGTGCATGAGCCGATCGACCAGTGGGGCAATCGCCAAAGCAAGACCCACGAGTGGATGCGGGAATACGTGCGCGAGGTCGTCACTCGTTATCGCCAGTCTCCCGCGATCTGGGCGTGGGAGTTTGGCAACGAATACGGGCTGGTGGAAAACCTGCCCAACGCGTCTCAGCATCGCGAGCCGGTGCATCCGCAACTCGGCACCGCCGCCGCGCGGACGGAGCACGACGATCTCACCGTGGAAATGGTGCGCACGGCTTTCGCGGCCTTTGCCGCCGAAGTTCGCAAGTATGATCCGGATCGCCTCATCACCAGCGGCGACGCCTTCCCGCGCGTCTCGCTTTGGCATCAGTGGAAGGAAGGCTCGTGGACGCACGATACCCCGGAGCAGTTCTCCGAGATGCTTGCGGGGGAAGCGCCCGATCCGGTCAACCTCATCAGCGTTCATGCCTACGGCGAAGACGACCGCCGCATTCCGGCGGCGATGGAAGTTTCGCGCCGGATCGGCAAGCCGCTCTTCGTGGGCGAATTTGGCGCGCCCGGTGAAACGCCGGAGACGGAGAAGGTGTGCCGCCGGTTGCTGGATGCAGTGCTGGCGGAAGGCGTTCCGCTGGCCGCGCTCTGGGTCTTCGATCTCACGAACCAGAAGGACCTGAACATCACCGCGACCAACGCCCGCGCCTGGCAACTCGATCTCATTGCCGCGGTCAATCGACAGCTTCGCGAAGGGAAATCGACCGGAACTGCACGGCCGTCTTCCGCGGAAGCTACGCCGGGTCGCTAGCGTGGTGTGGAAAAGTTCGGGCCTTTGCTAAAGGCGGGGTCGCTCGGAAGTGGCCCGGATTCCATCTGAGATGTGACCGGTCAAGAAAGCGCTATTTCGCTTGACGGGAACATGTTCCTATATATATCTCACGTAATAGCGAATCGTGTGCCTTGCCGGTGTCTGCCGGCAAGGTCCGATGTCAGGCTGGTTCTTTCTCATTTTAAAACGGAGTGAATTTTCGCAGAGGACGACATCTGCCGAACGGCGTTAAGTAGCTCGCAACTCTCCCTCGGCGAAGCTCGGGACCTTGAGCGTAAGTCGAAACGGCAGCTTCGAATGGTCCGACGGTGCGGAGCGATTTGGCCATGCAGAATATTCGAAGCTGGAGCTTCGAGCTACTTTGCCCCGAGCGCAATGGTTTAGCCGATTCAAGGTGTTTCAAGGTGCTTCAAGCTCCATTACCCGTTTCTCAGCGCCAAGTTTGGGAACGATGGTTTGCGTTGGGCGATTGCCAGCACGCCAGGGTGAATCCGACTGAATCCGACCAAATCCGAGTTGAGCGATAGCCAACTAAAGGCTGTCCTCAAGATTTCGCAGAGGGGCACGGCGGTGACCGATAAATCGGCGAGGAGTAACGCCAGATCACGCTGGATAACGGTCAATCACGCTGGATCACGCCGATTTTCCGGGAATTAACGCCCTTGAAAGATCGGAATAAAAAGCCCCTTTTCCAGTATGACGTTTGATCTACTTCTTGGAGGCTCAAGGTGCCGGGTGGCCCAGGCACTTCCGATAGGCGTCCAGCAATTCCTCAAAGCAGGTCTGTTCGTTGAATCGGTCGGAAGCTATCTGCCGATGATTGGAAAGTCTCGCGAGTGAGCCGTGCCATTGGTCGATCGCGGTGCTGAGCGATTCCGGGTCGCGCGGTTCACCGAGAAAGACATGCGAGAGGCCGAAGTGATCGAAATCTTCATTGCCCGGTGCGCGGGTCAGGATGAGCGGCAGGCCGGTGGAGATGGCCTCGAGCGTGGCGTAGGACATGCCTTCGTACAGGGAGCTGAGAATGAAGCCATCGAGCATTTTGTAAAAGGAATCGGGCTGGGGCAGATAGGGGAGACGTTTGGACCATGCGCCCATGGCGTGGCTGGCGGAAAAGGCGTCCACGTCCTCGGCGAATTCGCCCTGGCCGACGTGCAGGAAATACAAATCCGGGTGTTGCTCGTGGGCCAACTGAACGGCGCGATACATGGTGAGCGGATCCTTTTGCGCCGAGCATCGCCCGACTGAGCCGAGCACTTTGGCGCCTGCTGGAATGCCGAGTTCCGCGCGGAGTTTTTGTTTGGTCTCCGCATCCGCGGGAGCAAAGCGGGCGCAGTCCACGCCATTGAGAATCATGAATTGCCGCGCGGGCGGAATGCCGAGCGCGGTGCGCGCAAAGGCCGACTCGCTCCCGCCGATATTGACCGTGGAGCCGATGTGCCCGAGCACGCGTTCGCAAGTGTGAAAGAAGCGGGCCTTCGCATTGTGCGGATCGTTCATCCGATAGTAAGCGTGTGGCGTGTAGAGCAACGGCTGATGCGCACCGACCAAACGCAGGGCGCGGACGAGAAAGCCGGCTTTGGAACTGTGGCCGTGGATGACGTCGGGACGATGCTTCTGCTGAAAGCGCCACAGGGCGAGAAAGGCAGGGAGGTCGCCCGGTCCCGGGGCGTTCTCGACTTTTAAATCGAGCGTGGGAAAGCGGCGGCTCTCGAGTTCGGTGATGAGCTGATACAGCCGGTCGCTGCCCCGGCGGGTGGAGTAGGCGAGGAGGACTTCGTGGCCGTGCTCGAGTAGGAAATGGCAAAGTCGCTCGACGTGCCGGAACACGCCATCCACGCCGGGTTCGGAGACGAGGAGCACTTTCATTTTCGCGGCGCGGCGAGGGTTTCGCGGTAAACGTCCATCAGTTCCTCGATATGGCGTTCCGTACTCCACGGGTCAGCCCAGTACCAGTCATAGGCCCGGCGCCCGAGCGCGCCGGCGCGGCCCTTTTTCTGCATGGCGGTGAGCTTCTCGCAGAGCGAATCGACCGAGCCGTGCTTGAACCACAGGCCGTTCACGCCATCCTGCACGAAATCGGTGGCGGCGCAGCGGTCGGCGACGATGGCGGGAACGCCGTGGGACGCGGCCTCGACCACGACCAGCCCGAGTGTTTCGTACCAGAGGGGCGGGAACACGAGCGCGCGAGCCCGGCGCACCCAATCGCCGACTTCAGTCGCGGGCACCCAGCCGGTGAATTGGCCTTGCGGGTAAAGCTTCTCCGCCTCGGCCCGCACCTCTCCATCGCCGATGAAGACGGCGGGGATTCCGAGCTTCGCGGCGGCTTCCGCAAAGAGCAGGACGCCTTTCTCCTTGGAAAAGCGGCCGATGAAAACGAAGGGCGCATTGGCCTCCACGTCGGCGGGCCCGTGTTCCTGGCAATCGGTCGGGTTGCGCAGGACGGTGATGCGGGCCTTGTCCGGCAGGTAGGGCCGCATGACATCGAGGCTGAGTTTGGAGACGCTCACAAAATGGGCGACGCCTTCCGGTACTTTGAGGACGCGATTTTGAATCGCAGTGCGCGCCACGCGCCAAAGTTTTTGTGGATAGCTGCGGCGATCGCAATGGCAGGTGATGCAGTCCAGCGAGAGAGGCTTGCGAAGGCAGAGTTCCTTGCTGCTGTGCACGAAAAAGCTCCCGGTGGGGCAGGCGATGAAAAAATCGTGCAAGCTGATGACCACCTTGAAGCCGAGATCGATGGCGGCGCGGATGGCGAAGGGCGAGAGCGCTTTCGTCCACGTGTGGACGTGGACGATGGTGGTGGCGGGGTCGAGGCCGCGCAGGATGCGGCGGACGGCGGCGACCGCCGGGCGATTGTAGATCCCACGCACGAAAGCGCGAACGCGGTTGGGATCGGCGACGATTTCCTCCTGGTCGAGGCAGATGACTTCGAGACCCGGGATCGTGGAGAGATTTGGCGCCACTGGGCTCACGGCCGTGAGCATCGTGACGGATATGCCGCGGCGCGCGAGACCGATGGCCGAGGCATGAGCGACGGCGCAGGCGCCGCCGTGGATCGTGCCGTAATCGTGGAGAACGACGACTTTGGAAATCACGATTGCCCCGCGCCATTGGCGAGCAGCCGGTAGCTGCTCGTCCACCCCACCGATCGGGCCCGGCCCACGTACCGCGGCAGGTTCAGGAAACGATACCGCCATTTGGCGATCACTTGCTTGGTTTTGTTCATCTTTGGAAAAGCCCGGTGCACGATCTCATTCTGCTCGCGCACGGTGACGGAAACGTCGCCCGAAAGTTGCCCGCGCCGGATGCGGAAATGGCCGACCTCCAGCGGATAATGCCGGAAGCCGAAGCCCGCGGCCATGGCGCGCGCCCAGAAATCGAGATCGGCGCACAGCCGGTATTGGGTATCGAACTTGCCGAGCGCGTCGACCACGTCCCGCCGGAACAGCATGCCCTGCTGGTTGAGCGGGCTGATCTCCGCATGCAGCAGCGCGGGAATGAAACTCGGAGAACGCTCGGTCGTCAGAAAGCTGATCGTGTTCCCCTTTTCGTTGATCAGCCGCACGTTTCCATAGGTGACCGGCTCCGGATTTGTCCGCGCCGTGTGCTCGGTAAACATCCGGCCAAAATCCGGCGCGAGGGCATCGTCGTCATTAATGTAAGTGAACCAGGCCCAGTCCTTTGGCGCCGCCTGGAGAGCGGCGTTGATCGCCCCGTAAATGGCGCCTTCCTTGCCGGCGTCCTTGACCACCAAGGCGTGAGGAAACCGGCTTTGCAGCGAAGGAACCATCGGCTCGGGCACCGAGAGGACGTGCAAAACAGGGAAGGGGAGCGAGGTCACGCTTTGCACCGCGTGGTCCAGAAATTCCGAAGTGCCGAGGGTCGGTGTCACGACCAGTAAACGACCGCTACCGTGATGATTTTGAGAACTGCTCACGGGCCGCCACGGTATCACGTGGAATTTCGCATGCGAATCAATTCTGCGTTGCGAGCGATGTTTCACATGCGTGACATCTGCGGGGATTGCGTTTCCGCGCCAGTCGGTGTCTTCTTCCGCACCGAATGTCCCCCATGCCAACGCTTCCGGTCCCGCAAGCCTTTGCAGTGGCACTGCAACACCATCAGACCGGACGTTGGGCGGATGCCGAAGCGCTTTATCACCAGATCCTGGACGTGCAACCGGATCACGCGGAGGCATTGCACTACCTCGGCGTCCTTGCGCATCAGACGGGGAAGCCTGATCTCGCCATGGAGCGAATACGACGCGCGATTGCCATCGTCCCGAACTACGCCGCGGCGCACTGCAATCTCGGTGAAGCCTACCGCTCGGTAGGGCGGACCGACGAGGCCGTGGCGAGCTTTCGCCGGGCGCTCCAGTTACAGCCCGACCTGGCGGAAGCGCACAACAATCTCGGCAACGTGCTTCGGGAACAAGGCCAGCTCGATGCGGCCGTGGCCGCGTGCCGCCGCGCTCTCGAACTCCGGCCGGATTATGCGGAGGCGTCGAACAATCTGGGCAGCGCCTTGATGGACCTCGGTCAGCTCGATTCCGCGGCCGCCGCGTGCCGTCGTGCTCTTGAACTCCAGCCGCATTTTCCAGGAGCGTGCAATAACTTGGGCACGATATTGTTCCGGCGTGGCCAGTTCGATGCCGCTGTGGCTGCGTACCAGCAGGCGCTGCGGTTGCAGCCTGATTTTGCTGAGGCCTACCACAACTTAGGCGTTGCGCTTTCCAGTCGTGGCCGAACCGAGGAAGCATTGGCCGCGTATCGCCGGGCGTTCCAACTTCGGCCGGAGTTGCCGGGACTGTGCAACAACATGGGTATCGCGCTCGCTGAACGCGGCTGTTTCGAGGAAGCGATCGCTACTTATCGTGAGGCGATTCGTTTGGACCCACGTCACGCGGAAGCGCACAGCAATTTGGGGATCGCTTTGGCCCGGCAGGGTCAGCTCGACGAAGCCGTGGCTACGTATCGCCGGGCGATCGAACTCCGGCCCGATCTGGCGGAAGCGCACAATAACTTGGGTAACGCGTTCAAAGATCAAGGGCTGCTCGATGAAGCTATCGCCTCCTCTCGGCGCGCACTCGATCTGCAGCCCGGGAACGCTGTGATCCACAGCAACTTGATTTGCACGCTTCACTTCCTTCCCGGTGGCGAGAGGGCGGTCGAGAGCGAGCAGAAGCGTTGGGCCCGGAAATTCGACGGACCGGCGAAGCGATTTGTTCTTCCTCTTGATTGCGATCGCAGTCCGCACCGGCGGTTGCGCGTCGGATATGTCTCGTCCGATTTTCGCCAGCATTCGGTCGGTTATAACGTGCTGCCTCTATTTGAGCAGCATGACTGCGAGCAATTCGAAGTGCTGTGCTATTCCGCAGCCATCCGGGCCGACGCGATGACGGAACGCTTTCAAGCGCTGGCTGGGACGTGGCGCGATGTGGGAGCGATTTCGGATGGGCGACTGGCTAGGATGATTCACGATGACCGGATCGATATCCTCGTGGATCTCGGGCAGCACACCGCTGGCAACCGGCTCTCGGTGTTTGCTCACCGGCCTGCGCCTGTTCAGGTTAGCTTTGCGGGATATCCGGCGAGTGCGGGATTGGAGTTGATCCCTTTTCGCATTAGCGATCGCTATCTGGAGGCAGAAGCGACCGGGAGTGACGGGCGGGTTCACTCCATCGACAGCTTCTGGTGTTTCGATCCCGCTGGCGCCCAGGTGGAGATCAATGAGTTACCGGCCCGGGAAAATGGATGGGCGACATTTGGCTGCCTGAATAACTTCTGCAAGGTCAACGAGCCGATGTTGAATCTTTGGGCAAGCGTGCTTGCGGAGGCGAAAGATTCCCGGCTGATCCTGCTGAGTTTCGCCGGGAGCCACCAGCAGCGCACGTTGGAAATTCTCCGACGGAAAGGAATCGAGGGTCACCGCGTTGAATTTGTTGCGCCTCGTGCCCGCCAGGCGTATCTCGAGTTGTATCGGCGGTTGGATATCGTCCTCGATTCGTTCCCTTACAATGGCCACACGACCAGCCTGGAAGCATTGTGGATGGGAGTACCTGTGGTAAGTCTGGTCGGGCGGACCGCTGTTTCCCGCGCCGGACTTAGCCAACTCTCGAACGTGGGCCTGCCTGAATTGGCAGCTTTTTCGGAAAGTGATTTTGTCAGCATCGCTACGCTGCTGGCCCGCGATCTTGTCCGATTAGCGGAATTGCGAAATACGTTGCGCTCCCGTATGCAGGCTTCTCTCCTGATGGACGCGACGCACTTTACGCGCAGTATTGAAGCTGCCTACCGCACCATGTGGCGCCAGTGGTGCGCAACGCATTCCTGTCCTTCACCGTGATTGCGCAACAAACTCTTAAGCTAGCTCTCCAACACCACCGGGCTGGGCGCCTCGCGGAGGCGGAGGCGCTCTACCGCCAGATCCTGGCCAGTGAGCCCGGTCATGCGGAAGCCAGACATCTCCTTGGCCTCGTCGCCCACCAAGTGGGACGTCACGATCTGGCGCTGGAATTGATTCGCCAGGCTACAACACTCGACCCGAACAACCCCGCGGCTCATACGAATCTTGGCGAGGTTTGCCGGACGCTTGGCCGCACGGAGGAAGCGCTCACCGCTCTGCGCCGGGCGATTCAACTCGGACCGAACTCGCCGGAGGCGCATAACAATCTAGGAAACGTTTTGCGCAACCACGGCCAGATGGACGAGGCGGCGATCGCCCTGCGCCGCGCCATCGAGCTTAAACCTGACTATGCGGATGCCTACAGCAATCTGGGGGTGGTCCTGGCCGAAAAGGGCCAACTCGACGAAGCCATCGTCGTCTTTCAACATGCGCTACAACTGAAGCCCCACGGAGTGGCGGCTTATAACAATCTTGGCAACGCCCTCAAAAATCGTGGAGCATTTGGTAAAGCTGTGGAGACATTCCAGCGGGCGCTCCAATTGGATCCGAACCATTTCGAGGTCCATAATAATCTAGGTACGGTGTTAGTCCTGCAGGGACGGTTTGACGAGGCGGAGATGGCGTTTCATCGGTCGCTTGAACTCAAGCCAGACTATACCCAAGCATTAAATAATCTAGGAAATGTCCTGAAGGATCAGGGCCGGTGGGATGAAGCGGTCCCCGCTTTTCGGCGGGCACTGCAATCCAATCTAGATTCCCCGGAGATTCACAGCAATCTTGTTTACACGCTTCTTTTCCAACCGGGTGCGGACCGGGAAACGATCGAGGCGGAAGGAGTGCTCTGGAACCGGCAATATGCCGAGCCTTTGAAGCGTTCGATTCTTCCGCACGCTAACGCTCGTAATCCAGAGCGTCGTTTGCGTCTCGGTTATATTTCAGCGGATTTTTGGGGGCATGTGGTGGGGCGCAATCTCGTGCCCTTGTTTCGCTATCACGATCACGATCAGTTTGAGATTTTCTGTTACTCGGGGGTCGTGCATCCGGATTCATTGACGGACAAATTCCGGAAGCAGGCCGACCACTGGCGCGACATGATGGGTGTATCGGATGAAGCGTTTGCCGAAGCCATCAAACGGGATGGAGTCGATGTTCTCATTGACCTGTCGCAGCACATGGCGGGAAATCGCCTCTCGTTGTTTGCCCGCCAGCCTGCGCCTGTGCAGGCAAGTTTTGCAGGTTATCCCGAAGCTACGGGGGTGGAGGCGATCCGCTATCGCATTAGTGATCGCTATATGGAAGGGGGATCGGCGGATGACGAATCTGCACGTGCCGGAAAGAGGCGGGATCGGGTTTTCCTGGTCGATAGCTTTTGGTGTTACGAGCCGTCCAACGAGGTCTCCATTAATCCACTGCCTGCCGAAGCGAATGGACACGTGACCTTCGGGTGCCTGAATAGCTTTTGCAAGATCAACGAGCCATTGCTCAGGCTCTGGGCGCGTGTGCTGGCGGGGGTGCCGGGCTCCCGGCTGATTCTGCTCAGCAGTCCTGGCAGTCACTGCGAACGAATCCGGAAAATGATGGCGGAGGAGGGGATCGAGACGCACAGGCTGGAGTTTGTCCCGCGGTGCACGCATCGGGTCTATCTCGAGTTGTATCATCGCCTGGACATGGTCCTCGATCCGTCCCCGTATAACGGGCATACGACAAGCCTCGATGCCCTGTGGATGGGCGTACCCGTGGTGAGTCTGGCGGGAACGAACCCTGTTTCACGCGCCGGATTAAGCCAATTGACCAATCTTGGCCTGGAAGAGTTCGTGGCCTGGTCGGAAGACGACTATGTCGCCATCGCTACGCGGTTGGCCGGCGATCTTCCGCGTCTCGCGGAACTACGCCGGACGCTGCGGGCGCGCATTGAAGCTTCGCTGATCATGGACGCTCCCCGTTTCGCCCGCAGCATTGAAGCTGGCTACCGAACGATGTGGCGGCAGTGGTGCATGGAAAGTCCCATCGCATCCCCGTGACCGCGCAACAAGCTTTCGCACTTGCCTTGCAGCACCACCAGGCGGGCCGGTGGGATGACGCCGAAATGCTCTACCGCCAAATCCTCGCGGCGCAACCGAATCATGCCGAGGCCTGGCAGCACCTTGGTCTCATTGCTCATCAGAAGGGCCGCTCCGATCTCGCCGCGCAGTGGATTGCTCACGCGATCGTCCTCAATCCCAATAACCATACCGCCCACTTCAACCTCGGCGAGGCCTGCCGCGCGAACGGTCGGAGGGACGATGCCCTCGCTAGCTTTCGTCGGGCGCTGCAACTTGCCCCCAACCATTTTCAAGCGTGGCTCAATCTCGGCAGCACTCTCCGTGAACAAGGACGTCTCGCGGAAGCCATCGTCGCGAATCGCCGGGCGATCGAGCTTCAGCCCGATCACGCCGGGGCGTACTATAACCTGGGTAACGCTCTGCGTGAGAGTGGGGGCTTGAGCGAAGCAGTGAATGCCTATCGCAACGCGATTGAGTACAAACCCGATTGGGCGGAGGCGTATCACAATCTGGGCAATGGCCTCCGGGAGCAGGGCCAATTCGATGAAGCGGTGGCCGCCTACCGTCGCGCGGTCGCAATCAGGCCCGACTATCCGGAGGCCTGCAACAGCTTGGGAATCTTGCTCAGCGATCAGGGGAGATTCGGCGAAGCTGCCGCTGCGTACCGCCGCGCTCTTGAGCTAAGACCCAATTACCCGGAGGCCTATAACAATCTCGGGATCGTCCTCGCCCGGTTGGGGTTGTTGGATGAAGCGACCGCGGCGTATCGAAGGGCGCTTGCGATTCGGCCGGACTATCCTGAGGCGCGCAATAACCTGGGCGGTGCTCTGCTAGGGAAAGCTCAGGTGGACGAGGCCATGTCGGAGTTCCGTGATATCCTGCGTCTTCATCCGGACTCCGCTTGGGTGCATAGCAACCTGGTCTATGCCCACCATTTTCACCCGACCGGTGGAGGCCGCAGGATTGCCGAGGAGCAGGAGCGCTGGAACCGGCAGTTTGGCAGCCTGTCCAGGCGAACGACGCGGTCGCACCGCCGTGAACGCGATCCCGGGCGTCGGCTCCGCATCGGCTATGTTTCTCCTTACTTCCGGGAGCATGTGATCGGCAGAAACTTATGGCCCTTGTTTCAACATCACGATCACGAGGAATTCGAGATTTTCTGCTATGCGGATGCAATCCGGCCAGACGCATTCACCGGAGAATTTCGCAAGCGTGCCGCCCAATGGCGCAACACGGCGGGGATGTCCGATGAGGCGTTCGCCGACGCGGTGCATCGGGATGGGGTGGATATCCTCGTGGATCTGACGCTGCATATGGAAGGCAACCGCCTGCCCGCGTTTGCACATCGTCCGGCCCCCGTTCAAGCAAGCTTCGCGGGTTATCCCGCGAGCACCGGAGTGAACGCGATCCGATATCGAATCAGCGATCGTTACTTGGAAGTGAATGGCGTGCACAGTGCAGCCGGGACGGCGGAACAGGTTTGCTTGATCGACAGTTTTTGGTGCTATGATCCTCGCGAGGGGGACGTGCCCGTGAACGAGCTTCCCGCGCAGGGTAATGGGGTCGTGACCTTTGGGAGCCTGAATAACTTCTGCAAGATCAATGAACCGCTGCTGCGGCTCTGGGCGCGGATCATGAACGCAGTCGATGGCTCGCGGCTCATCCTTTTGTGTGGAAAGGGCGACCATCGAGAGCGGACGCTGGAAATCCTGCGGCGGGAGGGAGTCGAGTCACGCCGCGTCGAGTTCATCGAGTTGCTGCCGCGGCGGGACTACTTGCAGCAGTATCACCGCCTGGACATTGTCCTTGATCCGTCTCCTTACAATGGACACACGACCAGCCTCGATGCGCTCTGGATGGGCGTGCCAGTGGTAACGCTGGTCGGCGAGACTTCCGTTTCGAGGGCGGGGCTCAGCCAGTTGACCCATCTCGGGCACCCGGAACTGGCGGCACCCACGGAAGATGATTACGTCCACATTGCGGCGCAACTGGCCCATGACCTTCCACGTCTCGCTGAACTGAGGAGGACACTGCGGGAAAAGATGCGGGCTTCTTCGATCATGAATGCGCCACGGTTTACCCGCAGTATCGAAGCCGCTTATCGCGCGATGTGGCGGCACTGGTGCGCGGAGAACTCCTTTTCGCCGCCGTGACTACGCAACAGGCCTTCACGATTGGACTTCAGCACCATCGGGCAGGGCGCCTCCCGGAAGCAGAGGCGCTCTACCGACAGATCCTTGGCGTGCAACCGGGCCATGCCGATGCTTTGCACCACCTCGGTATCATCGCGCTGCAGCGCGGGCGTCATGATCTCGCGGTGAAATGGATACGCCACGCCATTCTTCTCCGGCCGGACAACCCCAGTGCCCATTCCAACTTGGGTGAAGCCTATCGAGCTTTGGGTGAGTTCACCGCCGCGATCGAGGCCTATCGCCAAGCTCTGCAACTGCACCCCAAAAACGCGGAGATTTGTTATAATCTAGGCATGGCCTTGCGCAAGGTGGACCGACTGGAGGAAGCCATTGCCGCCTTCCAGCGGGCGTTGCAAATCAAACCCGACTATGGCGATGCAATGCACGATTTGGGCGTAGCATTGCGAATCAGAAACCGGCCTGGCGACGCTGTGGCTTCGTATCAGATCGCCACGCAGCTTCGACCCGGTGATCCGGAGGTGCATAATGACCTGGGTATATTGCTGGCGAGGGACGGGCGATTCGCCGAAGCTGAGGAGGCTTATCGGCGGGCGATTGGCCTCGATTCGGGTCATCGCCATGCGCACTACAATCTAGGCATCGCGCTGGCCGCGCAGGGGAGATTTGCCGACGCTGTGGCTGCCTACGAGTGCGCGTTACGGCTTACGCCCCATAACCATGAGGCACAAAATAACCGTGGCATAGCGCTGGCGGGCCTTGGCTGGTATGACGATGCTATCGCAGCGTATCATTGTGCTATTCAGATCAAACCGGACTACCCGGATGCCCATTACAATTTAGGCATAGCGTTGGCTCAGAGCGGTCAACTCGAACAGGCGATCTCCGCTTATCGCCGCGCGCTCGAACTCAAACCGGGCTATCCGGAAGTCTATAACAATCTGGGCAACGCGCTGAAAGACCAGCGGCAGGTGATCGACGCGGCGGCCAGCTTTCGCCACGCGATTGCCAGTGACCTGGAATTCGCCGATGCGCACTTGAATCTCGGACTCGCGCTGCTGCTGCTCGGGCAATACGAAGAGGGATGGCGTGAATACGACTGGCGCTGGCGTTCCTCGGCGCAAGCGCACGGTGCGCGCAACCTTGCCGCTCCTTTGTGGAATGGTGACTCCATTGCGGGCCAGACGCTCTTCATCCATGCCGAGCAAGGGTTTGGGGATACCTTGCAGTTTGTTCGCTATCTGCCGCTTGTATGTGCGCAGTCCGGTGCCCGCCAGGTTATCCTGGAATGCCGTCCGCCGCTCATTCCGCTTTTGGATCAGCTTCACTCGCCGCAGATCGACATCGTCGCCTATGGTGCGATGGAGAATGCAGCGCAGGCTTTTGACTGGCAAATCCCGCTCTTGAGCCTGCCTTTGAAGTTGAACTATTACCCTCCGCTCTCCGTTTCGAAGCCCTATTTGCAAGCGGACTCCGTGCGGCGAGCGCACTGGCGTGCCTGGCTGGGAACTCCCGCTACGCTCCGCATCGGACTGACGTGGGCGGGCAGCCGCACCTTTGCCAACGATCAACGGCGGTCGATTCCGCCGGATAAGCTGCTGCCTCTGCTGGATATCCCGGACGTTCAATTCATTAGTCTGCGTGTCGATCCCAAAGAGTCGTTGCCTCCGACCTTCGCTTCCGCCGGAGTGCTTGATTTCAGGGAGGAGATCGGAGACTTCTCCGACTCGGCGGCGTTGCTTGCCGAACTCGATCTTATCATCACCGTGGATACCGCGGCTGCGCATCTCGCCGGCGCGTTGGGCCGCCCGGTGTGGTTGTTGTTGCCGTATGTGCCGGATTGGCGGTGGGGATTGGATGGTGAGGAGACGCCATGGTATCCGACCATGCGCTTGTTCCGGCAGTCAGCGGCGGGAGATTGGGAGACGGTGATCCGACGTGTGGTGGAGGAACTCCAGCGGACTAACTTGCGAGTTGGAGGCGAGGGTAAGAGTTAGCGCGCCAGCCGTTGAGGGCGGATTTTATCCAGAATGAGGCGCGGGGTTAGTAGTATCCTAACACCTAACTCCCCTCGGAATATCCAGCAAAAGCCGGGATCCGGTGCGGCGTGTTAGGAGACCGCTTCCGCGGGCTTGGAATCCGCCGCGGCGGGCTTGCCGGTCAGATGGCCGTTGCCGACGGTCACGCCATTGAAGGCCTCGATTTCGGCATTGGGTGTGCCAACAGGCCGTTTACCAAAGTTAAACTTAATGTTTTTCCAGGTGTCGCCGGGCTTCGCGTTCAAGCCCAGGGCCGCGGTCGGCTCATAGCCGCAGTTCATCATGCAATTCTCGCAGCGCGGATCACGGGCCACGCCATCGACCACGCCGATCTTGTCCCAATTTGTCTTCTCCAGTAGCTCGCGATAGCTCGTGTAATGACCATCGGTCATGAGATAGCACGGGCCTTTCCAGCCGAGGACATTGCGCGTGGGAATGGCCCAGGCGGAGCAGGTGAGATCGCGTTTGCCGGCGAGGAATTCCAGATACACCGGCGTGCCGAAGATGGGGAATTTTTCGCCCCACTCCTCGATCTTCGCGAATTTCTCCACGGTCATTTTGCGCGTCAGGAAAAAATTCTCCGGAGCAATGCCGAGCCGCTTCACCATGTCGGCCTTGGCGGCGTCGTATTCGTAGCCGGGCGCGATGGTGTGCCCATCGAGGCCGAGCGAGGAAAGGTAGGCAAACAGGTCCTCGATTTCGCCGACCTCGGTTTCCTTGTAAACCGTCGTATTGGTCGCCACCTGGTAGCCGAGAATCTTGGCCATGCGCATGGCGAGCACGGCTTCCTTGAAGACGCCTTCGCGCTCGACGATCAGATCATGGGTGCGCTCGAGGCCGTCGAGATGCACGTTCCAGTACATCCAAGAAGAGGGCGCGATCACCGGGGCGGCGGCGTCCTTGGGTCCGCGGCGGACTTCCTCCGCGTCTTTCTGGGAAATAAGCTCCTCGCTCAAAAGAATTTGCAGCTTCTCCTCCGCACCGCGCGGGTCGCGGGCAATCTGCGCGGCGAGATAAGCGCGCATCTTCTTCCGCATGAACATCGCATTCGTGCACACGTAAACGATGCGCTTTTGCTTGAGCAGGCCGTTCACGAGGGCCTCGATCTCGGGATAAATGAGCGGTTCCCCGCCGCAAATCGAAACCATCGGCGCGTTGCATTCCGCGGCCGCCCCGAGGCAGTCCGCGAGCGGCATCACGTTTTTCAGCGACGTGGAATATTCGCGGATGCGTCCGCAGCCCGTGCACGTAAGATTGCACGTGTGAAGGGGTTCCAGTTGAAGGACAGTGGCGAACTTTTCTTCACCCTTAAGTTTTTTGCCGATGATGTAAGCGGCAATTTTGGCGGTCAGCGCCAGCGGAAATCTCATGCGGCGCGTTTGATACACTCGAACCCCACCCCTTGGCAACCGCGGAAAGCGACCGAGGGGCAAATACTTCCGGTTACTCTGGAGAAATTCAAATGCACGGGCTGCGGTCCTCCTTGGTGTTGAAAAGCAGTCGGTTTCCGTCGGTATCCGTCCGTATTACACTGTTGTGCGGGCGACTGGCCGCTCCTGCAGCTCCTCGTGCCCAAGCTCCGGCTTGGAACGAGGAATGGAGCTTGAAGCACCTTGTTCCACCTTGAATTGCCTCTGCCCCACCTCGTCTCGCAAGATCTGTTTCAGACTGGATATCTCCGGCAGGCGATGCCTTGAAACGTGTTGGAAAAGGGAATTCCGGGCGCGAAGACGATGTCGCGCTGCCCGATTGGTGATCCACGCCAACCGAGCTATGCCGCGACGCCTTACGGGCGTAGAACTGTGTCTTCATAGTAATCAACCTATCACGGCTGTCAAGCCCCCCCGGTGAGAAGAGGCATTATTATTCCTTCACGGTTGGATCACCACGTCTGGTCGCCGGGTTGGGACTGGCTTGCCTTTACCTCCCGGAAGGGTAAGCTTCGCGCATGACTACCACTGCGGCTGCCATTTATGAAAATGGAGTTCTGCGTCCGCTTTCGCCGCTGCCGCTGGCTGAGGGAGCGCGGGTCGAAGTGACGGTGACGGATGAGGCGTCATCTTCCGTCGCAGAGATCAGCACCGTGGCCAGCTTGTTGCGCCAGATCGCAGCGCTCCCGATGGAATCCAGCGACGCTGGTTTTTCCGGTCGGGACCACGACCGTATTCTTTACGGAGGAGCAAAGACAAAGTCGTGATTTTTGTCGATACCGGCGCCTGGTTCGCGCTGGTGGCCCCGTCTGACGTGGATCATCAGGCAGCAGCCACATGGTTTGGCTCCAATCGCAAGTCGATCTGTACGAGTAACTATGTGGTCGACGAAACGCTCACGTTGCTACGGGCGCGTGGAGAGCCGAACCGTGCGCTGGCCATGGGCCGGGCCTTTTTCTCGGGCCAAATCGCGGTGGTTCACCACTTGACCGAAATGGACATCCGGGAAGCGTGGCGGGTCTTCGAACGATTTTCCGACAAGTCTTGGAGCTTCACCGATTGCACCAGCAAAGTCCTCATGGAGCGTTTGCGAATAACGGAGGCATTCGCCTTCGATGAACATTTTCGCCAGTTTGGTGGAGTTATGATTCGTCCGTGAGAAGATTCGCGTGAGCGCTTTCCTCTGAGAAGCTGAGCTTTGGGAGTGCGAACGGAGGCCCTTTGGCTCCAGCGGAGGAAATCTATTTCCAAACTTTAGTCGACAATGGGGGCTCGCTCGCCGAGAGTAGGGTATGGCTCTTTCAAAACACGATATATTAAGTGCAGCGCTGACCCGTGATTTGAGCCGGCCGGGGGCAAAAGGGGCTTCGAAGGTGGTGGATGATTCGGCGAGGAAGGTTTTCACGGTCAATCGGGATGGAGCGATCTTTGTCTTTGGATACAATCAGCCCGACGGCGCGTATTGGAACGGCGTTAAGCACTACGGCAGCGGACTGAGCAGCCGAATTCGTATTCGGCGGGCGAAAGACGCTACCGCGGAATAAGCGATAAAGGCGGTCGGATTTCCGGAGGGTGGCCGGGATCTCTAATCTTGCTCCGATAGCGTGCTATTTGCGGCTGGGCTAAACTACGGCTCGGTGTGGCCAAAGAGGACGATTCCCTCTGTGATCCGTGTTTTATCCGGGTCCATCCGTGGCCGAAAGACGCCTTTCGTCGCAGCCTTGGAGAGGAGCGAAGAAAAATCGCGTGGACGGCACGAGGGACGCTGTCTTCTCCGCTGCGTGAACAAGAATACCACTGAACTTTTGGCGGCCGATGCGTTTCCGCGCCGGGCGCGTCTCGAAGATTTGCCGGACATCGCCAAGATTCACCGGATCGCTTTCTGCCGGGCCATGCCGCATCTGCCCATCCTGCATACGCCGGCGGAGGACCTGAACTTTTACTCGACGGCGGTCTTTCCCCACGCGGAGCTCCGGCTGCTGGAATGGTCGGGGATGGTCGTCGGGTTTATCGCTTTTCGGTCCGGGTGGGTGGAGCATCTCTATATTCATCCCGAGTGCCAGCGGCGCGGGCTCGGAAGCCGGTTGTTGGAGGTGGCC